>MDSZ01045135.1_pt1 | contig 19355 bp, 20 predicted proteins | sample 811201 | NCBI WGS metagenome assembly MDSZ01 (sample SAMN05326647, study PRJNA326480) | marine metagenome | isolation source: seawater | place: Indian Ocean: North | collected 2010 | reverse complement strand
TCTTACCACCCGATGCAGCAGTAGCAGAGTTAGTGTAGACAACAGAAGCGGAGGTTAATCCATTACCGCCCCAAGTCGCGCCAGTCAATGTGTAAACAATGTTTTGGCTTCCGTTTGCAATGGCTGTTCCCGTAGTGTAAACCGCGTTGCCTACTTGAAGCTGGGCCGTATTATTCGGACCAAATATTTCTGTGGCGAAAACAGGAGCCGCTGCTGGCGCCCATGTTCCTGCCATCGACAATGATGAGCCGGCTACTCCAGCCGCCGCAATCGCTGTCTTGAGTGCATTTTTCTTAAAATTCATGCATGAACCTCCTTAAATTATATTCGTATCCGATCTTAAGTGTAGTCACAAGATCGGCATTGCCTGACCCCATGGTGATCAGAAAGTGTAATATAAAACATCGCTCGTGCTCGAAGCAACATAAAATATCTACTTTTTCGCCCTTTTTTCTCTTTTTTTTTTGATTTACCTGCCATCCTTCTCATGAAACACTGGGACTTACCCAAAGCGGGTCCTTTTTTTCAACCATTACTTAATCTTCTTTTTCTTTAAGAAATCTGTCCTTCATGCTCCTTGTTACATCAACAGCGGCGTCGTTATTATTTAAAACAAATGTACTCACCAACATTAAGAGCTCTGTACGACCACTAGATTTTGAATCTACTGAAAACAACTTTCCTAACAATGGGACCTTAGAAACGACTGGAATTCCTGTCCTGCCATCAACTTGGTTGTCAGAAATCAACCCGCCTAATAATATCGACCCACCGTCCTTGATTGATAATGCCGTGCTTAAAGATCTCTGCAGGATGACGGGAGAACCCAAAGCACCCGTAGTTTGTTGTTCGCTGAGCTCTTGCTGAATTGCTAGATCAACCAGTCCCCCAGCTTGGACTATGGGCTCTATGGAAAGGAGCACCCCCGTTTTGCGATATTCCACAGTTTGTAAGACAGGCGCGTTAAGTGAATCTAACGATTGGGCGTTCGACGCAAGAATTGGAATCTCATTTCCAACTTCTATGCTCGCGGTCTCCCCGCTTTTGACTAGTAGTTTCGGAGAAGATCTGATAGACGCTTTGTCATTTTGGTAAAAAGCGTTAAGAATCGCTCTAGTCTCCCCCGCACTGTCCATGACAAGCGAGAGCCCGTTACCGCCTAAGGAAAGGCCTCCCCGAGTTCCTCCTCTAAGGTTGTAGTCGCCGATTGCTCCCTTGAAAATCCCTTCAATTCCAGAGTTCTCTCCTTCAGAAAGGGTAAGCTCAACCAACAACACATCAATCAAAACCATAGGCACCGGCTGATCTACCTTCTGAATCAGTTTGAGCAGTCTCCCCCACTCTTTTCCAGTTCCCTTGAAGAAAATTACATTTCTACTTCCGTCAACGACCAGTTTGCCTCCCATATGACTGCCGATCGCACTTCCCTGTCTTCTCGGCCCGCTCTGCCCCCCTGGGTTCTGAGCACCAGCCTGTCCCGAGCTTGCTATGGAACTCACGGGAGCGCTTCCTTCACCGTCGAGTGCACTTACAACAGCGGCGATATGCTCAGCCGTAATGTTTACCGCCTGATAAACAAAGAAGTCGTCGGAAATACCGGTCCTGTGATCTGAATCAAGATTCTCGGCCCAATCGAGAGCATGTTTAAGCACCCCCTCGTCATTGGCAAAGATTATTATTCTGTTCTGATTAGGAAAAGGAAGTAGCATTAACGGTCCGGGCACCGGGGCAGTGGTCACTGCATAACCCTCACTTCCTAAGACCTTAGAAAGACCAATCACCAACTCGTCCGCAGTCAAATAAAGCGGACGAAATTCAGCGCTATTTTTACTGCTCATAATGGGCTGATCAAAAAAGTCAATGGCCTCTTGTGCTTGCTCCACCACATCTAGCGGCCCTACAAGCATAAGCGCGCTCAGGTCTGTCAAGTTTTGAACTGACAGCTTGCCGCTAGGAAAGAGCACTTGGAGATTTCGTCTTACAACTGGTGGCAAGACAACATTTAGCGGCCTGATGTAAAAAACAGGACGATGACTCACTGGAATATTCGGCAACGCAGTTCCAGTGACCAATATAGGTCGATCAGACGCACCCGCAGCGTTGCTGTCTACATCAACCATGAGCAATGATCCTTCTTGTCTTAGAACAATACCGTACTCCGCTAAAACACTTCTGATCGCTCTAAGAAAAGAGTCAGGAGACAGTTTCTCATTAATCGATAATGTGACTAGATCCTCGCTATCGGCGAGGGCGGGGTCCAAGATGTAGCTCATTCCCAAACGATTGCCTATGGTTTCATTAATAAACTCAGGGAGAGGCATATTCCTGAAATTAGCCTGTATCTTTGTTTCCGAGTCTGTTTCAACAACAATCTTTTCATAAGACAAAACGTCATCGAAAATTTTAAAATTCGGTTTAGGTAACGCATCAGCTGAAGAGGTGATTTTTCTATCTTGGATTTCTTCCTCAACCCTAGACTCGGAGGACGCGCGCTCAAGAGGTTCGAACTTCTCTTGGGATCGATCAGGATCGAAATTAACGCAGCCTGAACTTACAACAGTCGCAACTGCTAGGAACCCTCTAAGAACCCTCATTTAATTCTCCGTTTCTTGGACTATTATAAAGCTTTATTAAAACCTCCGATTGGTCCAAATCGAGATAGGTTATACTTTTGGCACCAATTCTAACAACTTTATTTCCATCGCCAAATTTATCTCCATCAGAAACCTCCAACACTTCTCCATTGGAGGAAAGCAAAAACGCCTTTTTTCCCTCGCGGTCCATAAAAGAACCTACCAAAACCCACTCATCTAGCTTGGGTCCAGTGTCGGTTTCTTTGGCTGAATCCTCCGGGCTTTTTTCAGATAACGCTCCATTTCGAAAAAGGCCAGACAAACCTTGAAAATTTATGGCACGACGATTTTGGTTTTCCGTTAGCTCAGAACCTTCTCCGCCCGTTTCTGATAGAGCCGCTTTTTTTTGAATATCCAAGCTATAAAAAAAACCATTAGCAGCAAAACCCAAGAACGAAAAAAAGCCAATTCCTGCCAAGAGATGTCTACGGTTAGTTGGGCGCATTTTTCTGGTCCAACACAAAGAATATGCTTGCTATAATTTCTAGTCTACCAGGAGAATCCTTTTTAGGGCTGGTAGCAATTTTTAATCTCTCAATAACAAAAGCGGGTTTAGCTAACTCGAAATCTTTAAGTAATTGCACGAACGCTCCTTCATCGAAAAACCCCTCAAGAGATAATTTTATTTGAAAGTGTTGAGGCAACTCATCCACTTCTATGATCTCGGAAACGTTAATCTCTGGTCTTTTTAATCCGACCTGTCTTGAAATCGCAAGCAATTTGCTTTGAGCCTCGACTTTTACCCGATTTTTGCTCGAAGCACTCCACAGGGTGAGTCGGAGGTCTTCACCACGAATTTTTTCTTGCTCAAGCCTTTCCTGCCAATATTCTTGCGACTGAATGGTTTCGATGTCATCCAAAAGCATCCGCTCATTGAGCAACATTCGTCTGTTTGATTCAGCTAGATCTCGAACCGCGACGATCAGGTATAAGGCCAAGATTATTATGATGAAAAATCCTCCGGCCCTAACTCGAGGATTATCTTTCCACTCTTGGGCTAAGTTCCTCGCGACTTCTCTAAAGTACATTTCGCAGCCCGATCAGTAATTTCACTCTCTCGCGAGCCGTCTGAAGTTCGATAGTAATATCCTCAAATCTAGAAGTCGCCTCTAACTTCGCGACCATCTCTGACGGCTCATTGGCTGGTGTTTGGAATAGCAACTCGAGTAATTCACCGTCGAACTCCCAGACAAGCAGGTTACCGGACTCCTCTGGAAGGGTATCATAGACTAGCTGGATCAGCTCTATTTGCTTTGGAAGGAAAAGCCTCTCTAAAGTTGTAGTGTATTTACTTTCTTTGTCGACCGCTCTTCTCAGTCTAATCGATTCGCCTTTCTCACTTTTCAAAGCCGACACAGCGTCGTTTACTCTGCCCAGCTCAATTTCTGCTCGCAACCATCCCGTAAACTGATAACTGAACAGAAAGAAGAAAACGCTCACACCAAAAATTAAGAGATTGTTCCTTATCGCCCCTGATTGTTTTTCCCACGCGCCCCTACTTGAAAACTTAAACTCTACCGGCTCCCACACTAACTCCTTATCGATCATCCCGATATCATAGGACTGAAAAAACCAAGAGACCGCCTCGGCATCTGGCTTGCTTGGCCATGAAATTTCGGCAAGCAGGGTGCTATCCCTCCAATACTGCAGAAAAAACCCCGCCGCACCTTGATATCCAAAAAATCCATTATCTTTCTTTGGCAGAAAACTAGATTCTGCGAAAGCCTCTAGCCCTTCTCCGACCCCGGCTTTGCGCTGCGCCTCGCTTTGAAGGCCTCTATCCCAAATCCAAACACCTGCAGAGTTTTCATACCACTGCACCGAATACGAGTATTCGTTATAGGGAGCCACCGCCTTGATTTCATTTTCTAGCGCATTCGGCCTTTTATTTTCAGGCACCATACTTAAATCAAAATTTTCGAAGAAACAAAAGTCTCTCGGCACTATCCAATAATCAAAAGGGTGGCCGGAGATGGTCTGCGTAGCGGCGCCAGAGCTATTCTGAAAATAGAGGGTACCGCTTAGGAATTTTGCTATTATTTTCTGAATCTTCTCTAAAAAGGTTTTCATCGAGTGTTTGGCTCTCTGCCAGATTAAGGTAATAGTCTAACTCCCATGGAGCAAAATTTGAATCGGGAGTCAGGGAAACCGACTGGATATTCTCGCCCAAATTTCGCTCACAGAAGGTTCGTGTGATAGTGTGTTTCGATGGGTAAAACGATAGCCGTTCTAAAATATTTTGATCCACAATGCCCGTTAGTTTTTTTACCTCTTCTTTGCTTACAAATGATTTTGTGTTCCTGTATTCCAAGACATCAGAAATTATGTGTTGGCTGCCCGAAACAATCCCGATTCGAACCGGGGTCATTAAATTAAAATTCAAGAGTTCGCCAGGATATATTGATACCTCTTTTAAAATTGCAGAAAATTCGGAATCCGACAAAAAGCTTTTCCAAAAAATCAGATTTTTAAGCTCCCCTGGGTTGTTTAAATAACGATTTCTGGGGAAGTACTCTCTCTCAACAAGAGGGTAGTCGCGGTACTCCCCTCCAGACAACCGCGCAGATGAATCACGATCTGTGTAATCCCGTAATAACGCTAACATTCGTTTAGCTTCAGCCTTGCTTTTTCCAAGGTGAAGTAAAAGTGATCTAACTCCGTCCAAGTTTTTTGATCGTAAGCTAAATAAATTAGCGGAGTCCTGCATTGAAAAAAGGCATTCGCCAATGCCAGCGTAAACGGTTTGATCAAACTTTAGTGTGTTTTCTCCGACCATATATGACTCACGGGAGAATGGATCCCGATTAATTACTCTTGTGTGTTTTCGGTCAATATCTAAACCGCTAACATTCTTCTCCCTTGTGGCTAAGAGATATAAGACGGTTTGCTGGGTTGCGAGAGCATCCAATTCTGCTTGGAACCTTTCTTTTTCCGATACCGCTTTTGTAAGTCCTCTTTCTATCTGAACAGAGGCAAAAGCGATAACAATAGAGGCAATCGCCACGGTCCAAATTACCGAAACGAGAACAAAACCGCGCTCGACAGGAAGATCGATTGAGGTCTTAAAGCGTATCACGCAGGTCTCGCATCGGGATTCGCCTTTGCTTAATTTCTATTGTCAAAGGTGTTTCACTACCACCATCAATAATAACCAAACGGGGCAAAGACCCACTAAGAGCACTCTGCGGTGGCCACTCGATAAATTCTACTCCCTTACTATTGAGAAAAGAGAACTCAACATTCCCGGAATATGTTGACAAGAGCACTTTTTCAAAACCAATTTGTTCATAGTAGATCGCCGTTCCTTCTCCTACCGGTTCCAGTTCAATAAAAAACATCTCTACCTCGCCCGGATCACCGAGAATGGACATGTTTGTAATCCCTTTAACGAGGTTCGCTGTTCCTCTAAAGGAATGAACTGCGTCGTTGCTCGCTACAGCGATAGACGAACCAATAACATCTCTCAGCCATCGCCTCACAGGAATCTCTTTTCTTATTTCTTCGTAAGTTTCATCAAGTCGGTTAAGGGCAATTCCTAAATTTCCTGCAGAATCAAGTACCATAGTTGAGACAAACCCGATTAGGACCAACACAACCAACAATTCCATTAATGTTACGCCAGAAATTTTTTTCAATTTGAACGATCGTCTGCTTTTTTACTTCTAGTTCGAAATACTGCCTTACGAGTTTTAAAACTGTTTACCTCACCTCGTTCGTCCTTGATGACTAAAAATAGGTCAAAAAGTGCCAAATCAAAATTTGATCTGACACCATTCGCAGAAACTCCTTCAGCCTGGTCTATTATTTCCCCGGTCCAAAGCACCTCAAAACCATCAAAGATGAAATTACCCTCTACGGACCGCAACAGTTCATGTGGTCCTATCCGCGCTACTACTCCTCGAGCAAGCTTGATCGCTTGATTGCTTTTTTTTACTCTTTCGGTTTGCTTGAGAGACCCATCTATCCAAACGAAGGTCGTGGCCATGGCAGCGCTCAAAATTACCAAGGCTACTAAAGCCTCAAGCAAACTAAATCCTCGTTCTAACTTCATCTATTAGTCCAGCTCAATTTGGCAAAATGGGGGAGACAGTGAACGAGATTCGATCAAAACCTCTGAGAAATAAAGCTGTAAATCGCCCCCAAGACAAGCGCCATTAGGCTGAAAAACGAAATCGCCTTGGGCTCTCCAACCATCCGGCAAATAATTTTCCAAAATCGGTTTCTTTAGGAAAGCGTTGGAGTCAATTCGGACTGAGTTTGAAAAAGCAAAGGAGCCTAGAGAGTTCAATCTTCCGATAACCTCTTCTTTTTCTAATCTTCCCTTAACAGTATTGTAGACTTGGTTTAAGTTCGGCACGACTAGAGCTGCTGTCAAGCCTACAATTGCCATCACTACGATTAGCTCCGGCAAGGTAAAGCCAGCCGTTTTCCTAGGGCAGGTATCCAATGTCCTCATTGACATCATCCCCACCTTCTGCCCCGTCTGCGCCGTATGAGTATAGTGCAAAACCCTGAAAATTGGACGCGGACGAGTTGTAATTGAAAGGCCTTCCCCAAGGATCGAAAGGCAATTCCTCTTCAAGGTATGGCCCTCTCCATGTCCCCAAAGTAGCAGGGCGCACTATTAAAGAATTGAGGCCCTCACTGTTCGTGGGATACCTACCATTATCCAAGCGGTAAACCTGCAAAGCAGCTTTGAGCATTTTAATTTGAGTTCGAGCTATCTCAACCTTGCTTGCATCGACTTGATTGAACAACCTTGGCCCGACCAGCCCACCAAGAAGGCCTATGATTACCATCACTACTAAAAGCTCGATCAAGCTAAATCCGGCACTTTTTGTCATAAAGCTCCTCTCCTTGAGATTAAACAACCTGCAGGTTAACAGACGTTATGGCGAGCATTACCCCGATAACCAGCAGACCGATAACTGCACCAATCAAAAGAATCGAAAGGGGCTCGACTAGGCTCAGAACATTCTTCATCCTGCTTCTTGCTCCGTCATCGTATAGCTTTGCAAGAGAGGCAACCATTGCAGCAACCTGACCAGCTTTTTCTCCAGACCGAATCAAGTTGTAACCAACCTGCGTTAGCGCGCCTTCTTGTTCAAGCGCGTCGGCTAATGGTTTTCCAGATCTGACATGAGTAATCACTCTGTCAAGCCTATCACGCCGAGCGCGACTTAAGGCACCAGCGTTCGCAAGAGAAATTGATTCCAAAAGATCTACCTTACTCGAAAGTAGCGCTGCTAAAGTCGAACACCATCTCGCAATATCAACCTCTCGGAGCCACTCTCCAAAAACAGGCCAACTTAAAAGCAAGTCAAATAATTTTTCCTGATTTTCTTTATGTCTCAAAACTGCGAGGGTAATGGTAAAAGAAACGGATGCAATGCCTAAAATCAAGGCCCAATAATCGTTAAAAAAAACTCCCATCTTAAATACTACGACGGACAGGAAAGGCAAATCCTCTGCGCGATCGAGCATAGGCAAAAACTTTGGAACTACCAGAGCAAAAATTAAGGCAATCGCAACTATTCCTGAGGTTACCAAAATAGCTGGGTAAGTAAGGGTTGACTTAAAGTCTCTTCTCAGACTTAGTTCATACTCGAATTGGTTAAGGCCATTTCTTAAGCTTTTGGCGAGATCCCCAGTCATTTCCCCCGCCTTTGCAAACTGATACAAATATGAGGGGAGGTTCAACCCCGATTTCTCAAGAGCTGAGGCAAAGCTGTCTCCTTTTCTAATTTCTTGGGCAACTTTGTTATAGCTCTCTGAGAGGTCTGCAGGATAACTTGCTAAACATTGCGACTCTATGGTGTCTGAGATGCTAACTCCAGCTTCGAGCAATGTAACCATCTCATGGAAGGAAGTCACGAGATCTTGAACAGAACCTTTTTTGCCTTGCCGAGATAATTTTCGCTCAGGCTTCCGATCAATGCTAATCACCAAGAGACTTTTTGATTTCAGATCTCTGATCGCCTCAGCTTCGCTAGCGAAACTAGCCTCACCACGGACCTCAGTTCCTTGAGGATCCACTGCTTCGTATTCAAAGATCAAATCGTGCCTTCCTCATTTCCCAAGACCCTCATTACTTCCTCAAAAGCCGTCTCGCCTCTAGAGGCTTTTATGTATCCATCTTCTTTCAGATTACGGAAACCTCTTTTTGAAACCCAGCGTTTCAAATCATTTAAGGTAGCTCCGGCCACGATCAGATCTTGCAATTGTCCATCCACGGGTATTAGCTCGTAAATGCCAGAGCGTCCAGAGAAGCCAGTATGTTGGCATTTGGGGCAACCCACAGCTTTTTTCCAATTGTTCTCAACAAAAGGTTTTATATGTTCGCTCAGATCTTTCTCAAAATTTCTAGGAGGTTCTGACGCCGTCGCGCAATTCTGGCACAAGGTTCTTATTAATCTTTGTGCCTGAACTCCTTGAATAGGAGCCGCCACCAAAAAGGGTTCTAATCCCATGTCAATCAATCTTGTGAATGAGGACAATGCATCGTTAGTATGAAGTGTAGAGAAGACTAAGTGTCCTGAAAGAGCCGCCTGAATGGCGATTTCTGCAGTCTCTAGGTCTCTTATTTCTCCTATCATGATGACATCCGGGTCTTGCCGAAGGATCGCTCTTAATGCATTCGCAAAGGTGTAACCAATCTCTTCGTGAGTTTGTATTTGCGTAATGTTTGGGACCCTTATCTCTACCGGGTCCTCTACTGTGATGATCTTTCTTGCGCCGTCGTTACTCTCTTTCAACGCCGCATGCAAAGTAGTTGACTTGCCGGAACCCGTCGGACCAGTAACCAAGACTATGCCAGAACTCAACCGAGACCAGTTTTTTAATAAATTCAAATGCTGTTGATCCAGTCCAAGCTTTCCCAATGACGCGTCATCCTTGTCTTTTGGCAAAAGACGAAGCACAACAGACTCTCCGTGAACGCAAGGGGCACAAGAAACCCTTACATCCATATCGGAACCTCCCATTCTAGTTGTCATTCGTCCATCTTGCGGAAGTCTCTTCTCCGAAATATCTAAACCACTGATTAACTTTATTCTAGAAGCAATCGCGGCAAACCTACTGGCAGGTTGTGCCATTCGATCTTGGAGCACACCATCTACTCTGAACCGAACTTTAAATTCTGCTTCTTCTGGCTCAATGTGAACATCCGAGGCATTGAGGTCTACCGCTTGGGCGATAAGATTATTTACGAATTCCACAACGGGGGCTTCCTCTGCTAACTGTCGCAGGTGCCGAGTTTCCTCGTCATTGAATAAACTTTCTACACTGTGTTCCTTCGCAACCTCATCTAAGACTTTGTCTAACAAGAAATTGGGACAGAGACATCTCTCCAGTCTTTTTTTTGGGGAAAAGCGACGGAAAAATTCCGGAATAGATGGAGCAAAAATGTCTCGAGCAATAACAACTAGAACGTCTTCCTCTTCTGCAGGCCAGGCTAATACTTCTTTCGAGAGAAACCATCCAAGATTCCACTCTCCATCTTTAATAAACTTATATATTTTCTGGGTGTCGGCGATTTCGAGCTCAGAAAGCACGGTAAATCCGTACTGAAGTGATAACTCTCTAAGCAAATTGTCTTCAGAAATTGCTCCAACTCGGATAAGGGCTGATTCGAGCCTAATTTTTACAGAGGCTTGAACTTCCAGAGCCCTCTCAATATCGGCTGGGTCCACTTTCCCCTGGGAAACAAGTGTTTCTCCGAACTTACGGTCCCGCTCATTCTGAAATGTCTGTATCATCTAATTTCCTGACCCCGCCAGCAGTCCTAGACGCATTCTCTCCTGAGGACTTTTCACCCTAACTCGTTGTCAATTATAGCATTATCATATCAACCTGTTATAGCTTAAAATTTCCAGACTTGATCGTTAAAAGGATAGGCTTATGTATTATGGAAACCGAAATTTATTTCAGGGATATCTTCCCTAGGAAAAAAATCCTAAAAGTTTCGAGGAACGAAGTCTAAAAAAAAGCTCTCCTCTTTCCCACTTACTGTAGGTATACTTCGGGGCATAAAAAATTGAACGAAACGAATTGTCCCAAGCATCGCGCACTAGAAAAGGAATCATTCTTGCGGGGGGAGCAGGCACACGCCTTTACCCCATGACTAGTCACGTAAGTAAGCAGCTACTTCCTGTTTTTGATAAGCCTATGGTTTATTATCCCCTAACGACTCTTATGTTGGCTAACATCAGAGAAATCCTCTTAATCTCGGACCCGGCTAACCTACCCGCATTTAAAAAGTTGCTCGGCACAGGGGAAGACTTCGGAATAAAACTAAGTTACGCCGAGCAACCGCAGCCGAGGGGGATAGCCGAGTCGTTTTTGATAGCAGAAGACTTTATTGATGGTGACGATATCACGCTTATTCTTGGTGATAATATTTTTTATTCTCAAGGATTGCGCCATCTGCTTAATAACGCATCTGCGAAAAAGAGCGGCGCTACAATTTTCTGTTATAACGTCAAAAACCCATCAGACTACGGGGTTGCCGTCTTTGATAAAAATGGCCGGGTAACAAAGCTCCAAGAAAAACCGATGGAACCTAGCTCCAATTTTGCTGTTACAGGTCTCTACTTTTATGATAACCAAGTTACAACTTTTGCTCGTAAGCTAAGACCCTCGAAACGCGGAGAGCTTGAAATAACTGACTTGAACAATCTGTACCTGGAGCAAAACTCTCTCGAAGTTCTGACACTTTCGCGAGGGACGGCGTGGCTAGACATGGGAACCCCTGAACATCTGTTAGATGCCGCCAACTTTGTTAGAGTTGTGGAGCAAAGGCAAGGACTGAAAATTGGTTGTCCCGAGGAAATCGCTTTCAAAATGAAATTCATAGGTAGCGACAAGTTAGTCCAAATCATAAAAAATACTGGGAATAATACCTATTCTAAATATCTTCAGACAATCCTCGATGGAGCCTCTAGTTAGATGCGGCTGACCAAGACCTCTATTGAGGACGTTTGCATTATCGAGCCAATTCTTCATAAAGATGCTCGTGGGTTTTTAATGGAATCTTTTCGACGATCTTGGTTTCCAGAATACGAGTTCGTCCAAGAAAATCATAGCCAGTCGGCCAAAGGAACAGTTCGGGGACTCCACTACCAACTAAATTATCCACAGGGAAAACTTATAAGAGCAATCAAAGGAGGAGTATTTGATGTGGCAGTCGATCTACGAAGATCTTCAGAAACGTTTGGTCGATACGTGAGTCAAATTCTCAGCGACGAGAATAGGAAGATGCTCTGGATTCCTCCAGGTTTTGCGCACGGATTCCTGGTTTTATCAGATCAAGCAGAAGTGATCTACCAATGCACTGAATATTATTCGCCTGATGACGAGCACACTGTTTTGTGGAATGATCCTCAAATAGGGATTGAATGGCCTTCTACATCTGAACCTCCCGTAATCTCTGAGAAAGACAGGAACGCCGCGACACTTGCGGAGTGCGTAACCTTTGATTGAAGGAGGGAAGGCTTTGAGGTTTTTAATCACGGGTGGCGCTGGTTTTATTGGCTCAGCATTCACCAGATTTCTAATTAAGGAAACAAAGCACGAGGCCCTTGTAGTGGACAAACTCTCCTACGCGAGTAGTCTCGAATCGCTTAGTGAAGTGTCAAAAAACGACCGATTTAAGTTCCTTAAGACGAATATCTGCGATCATCACTCAATTGAAAAAGCGTTCTTAGAATTTCAGCCAAATCGGGTTATTAATCTCGCAGCGGAATCACACGTAGATAGATCTCTTGAAAACCCAGAAGAATTTATCAAAAGCAACATTCAGGGTACCTTTAATTTATTGGAAAGAGCACGTGATTTCTGGAGTCATCGCAACCAAGAAGATTTTCTCTTTCTGCATGTATCCACTGACGAAGTTTATGGATCGCTTGGAGCAACGGGCAGCTTTACAGAAGAAAGTCGCTACGACCCAAGATCACCGTATTCTGCAAGCAAAGCTTCATCAGACCACCTAGCAAGGTCCTGGCACGCCACTTTTGGACTGCCAGTAATAGTTACTAACTGCTCAAACAACTTTGGTCCGTTCCAGTTTCCTGAAAAACTTATTCCGCTCACAATTGTAAATGCGCTTTCTAGAAAAAATCTTCCAGTCTACGGAACAGGAAAGAATATCAGAGATTGGATATATGTAGAGGATCACGCCCGCGCACTATACCAAGTTGCAATGCAGGGAGTCTCAGGGGAGAGTTACAACATAGGAGGCCGAAACGAAAAAAGTAATATTGATGTAGTGAACGCAATTTGCCAAATTCTAAACTCCACGCAAGACACTGATGAGCAATTTGATTACCGAGAATTAATCTATTTTGTTGAAGACCGTCCTGGCCACGACTTTCGTTATTCAATCGACAATACAAAAATAGAGAGAGATCTAAGATGGTCTCCTGAAGAAACTTTTGAGTCAGGGCTTAAAAAAACGGTAGACTGGTATCTAGAAAATCGCCAGTGGTGTGCGTCGATTTCACAAAATTATAATCAAGAACGCTTGGGTTTAACTACGACTGAATTATAGATGACATTATGTCATACTTTCACCAAACCCTTTTTCGATAGGCTTCGTGGAAAGTTTTCCAAACCGAGTTTCGCTCTGCAACTCCCCCTCCTACGGATTTGCCGTCGATGCTTTTTACTGGACATATTTCTCTTCCAGTAGAAGCGAGCCAAACTTCATCTGCTTGAAAAAGTTCTTGCTTTTTGACTTCACGTTCAACGGTATCAAACCCTAAGTTCTTTGAGATTTCTAACACTATCTCTCTGGTTATCCCATGAAGAAAGAACCTGTTTTTTTTCGGCGTGCTAATCTTCTGTCCTTTAACAATAAAAACGTTTGCAGCAGCGGCTTCAGTAACTAGCCCTCTTCTTATTAAGATGACATCATCGCAGCCTTCTTTTATCGCGCCGTTTCGGAGCATTACATTTGCAATGATGCTCGTCACCTTCAAGTCGCCCCTTCCCCATCTAAAATCTTGTTTGGTAATAACGTTGAGTGACTTGACCTCTTTCCAGCTTTTTTCCTTTCTTTCAGAATATGTGATCAGGAAAGACGGGGATAGATTTTCAGAGTAGGTGTGGTCCCTCGGGTATTGTACTCCCCTTGTAATTTGCAAGTAGAGCAATCCTGATTTTCCTTTGGATTTTTTAATAGCATCATTCAACAAACCTGTTATCTCGTCAGCCGTATAACCTGAGTCAATCTCGACCGCTTTTAGGCTATTCTCTAACCTTTTCAAATGCTCTTTCAAATATCGGATTTTTCCTTTAGATACGGCAAGGACCTCATAAACAGCATCACCAAACATAAACCCCCTATCAAAAACAGACACTAAAGCTTTGTCTCTCTCAATCCAATTGCCGTTTAAAAAGACTTTGCCCATGATTTCAACTCGCTTTGTACCTGCTCAAGATTTTTGAGAAGGGTGAATTTTAATGCCCCCAAATGAAATGTGGCCATTCAAAATATAGCGCCGAACAAACAGGATGTCCGGCCACCTTAACTCTAACAAAAGACAAGAACCTAAATTTTTTAAGCTTTACCTGTTCAACAAATTCCCGGGTTAAATTCTTAAGACTCAATAAATTTTTATGAGTTATGAGCAAAAGACTTTGACGTTTCGATTTAACCGCTAAGATGAGAATTGGATAAGGATGCCAGCTGCAACCGCTGAGCCAATTACCCCCGCAACGTTTGGACCCATGGCATGCATCAACAAAAAATTCTGTGGATTTGCTTCCAATCCTATCCTATTAACAACTCTAGCTGCCATGGGCACGGCTGAAACGCCTGCGGCGCCAATCAGCGGATTAATTTTCGATTTTGATAACAAATTCATAAACTTAGCCATAACCACTCCTGTCATCGTGCCAACAGCGAAGGCAACCATGCCCAACGCAAGAATACCGATCGTCTCGCCTACAAGAAACTTTTCAGCTTGCAACTTCGATCCAACCGCCAGGCCCAGAAAAATAGTAGTTATGTTGATAAGCGCATTTTGCGTTGTGAAACTCAGCCGATCAACAACCCCGCACTCTTTCATCAGATTCCCAAAGCAAAACATCCCTAGCAATGGAGCCGCACTCGGGACAAAAAAACCAACTAAGATTAAGAGCATCAACGGGAAGACAATTTTTTCTTCTGAAGAAACTTCTCGCAACTGATTCATCTGTATTTTTCTTTCTCCCTCAGACGTGAGCGCTTTCATAATCGGAGGCTGTATAATCGGCACCAAGGCCATGTAAGAATAAGCCGAAACAGCGATTGCTCCCAGCAGATGGGGCGCAAGCTGTCCCGCGACATAGATAGCGGTGGGGCCATCCGCCCCCCCTATTATTGCTATGGCTGAGGCTTCAGAAAGAGAAAAATTGAATAGGCCCAGAGAGGAAAGCCCCAATGCTCCAAGCAAGGTAGCAAAAATACCGAATTGCGCGGCCGCTCCAAGGAATAAAGTTTTGGGATTTGCAAGCAACGGACCGAAATCAGTCATCGCTCCTACCCCCATAAATATTACTAAAGGAAATATTCCAGTCCCTATACCTAAATCATAGAATTGCGCCAGAACTCCTGTCCCTGTTGCAATGTCTACCCCCGGAATATTAGCTAACAGTCCACCAAAACCTATTGGGACAAGCAATAGTGGTTCAAACCTTTTGACTATTGCCAAATAAAGTAAACCTAGGGAGACAATTATCATGGTGCCTTGACCAAAAGACATTTGCGCGAGGCCGGTAGACAACCAAAGATCAGCTATATTTTCCATCGCCTATACTATGATTATTAAAGGTTGATCCATGTCAATGGCGTCGCCTTCTCGAATTAGCACACTTTCGACTCGCCCACCCACTGCTGATTGTATCTCTGTCTCCATCTTCATCGCTTCCATGACTAACAGAGTTTCTCCTGGCTGAACAATGTCCCCGACGGCTGCATTAACTTTTAGGACGTTACCTGCTAATGGTGCTGTGATTTCTTCCTTGCCCGCGCTATGAGTTTTTGTTTTTTCACTTGGACCTATCGCCATTTTTGGAACATCACCGATATCTCCGCCATCGGCAACCGAGACCACAAAACTATCCTGCCCAATTACAACTGTGTAGGTCGAAAACTCTGATTTTTCAACTTTCTCATTGGGAGAGCTGTTCTCTTCTAATTCTGCGGGATCTTCGAAAGCCGCGGGATTGTCCCGATTTTCGAAAAACTTAATCGCTACCTGAGGGAACAATGCGTAGGTTAGAACGTCGTCTTCGATGTTCTCACTGAAGGTGAGATTTAATTTTTCCCCCTTCTCCATTAGCTCTCTTTCTAAATGAGAGAACTCTGAAGACAGCATGTCTGCGGGACGACAGACTATGGGTTCCTCTCCATCTAGAACACGAGCTTGAAGAGCCTTATCAACCTCTACTGGAGTCGCACCATACTCTCCTTTCAAAACGCCCTCGGTTTCTTTCGCTATATTTTTGTACCTCTCGCCTAGGAGAACATTAATTACAGCTTGGGTCCCAACAATCTGCGAAGTCGGCGTAACAAGGGGGATGTAACCTAAGTCTTTTCGAACCCTCGGGATTTCCTCCAACACCTGATCAATCTTATCCGCCGCATTTTGCTCTTTTAATTGATTTTCAAGATTTGTTAACATTCCCCCAGGTACCTGGGCCACCAGAATCCTTGAGTCTGTGCCTTTCAAAGAACCCTCGAACTTCGAATATTTCTTTCTTATTTTTCTAAAATAAGCTGCAATCTCCTCGAGAAGAACCAAATTAAGGCCAGTATCCCGATCTGAGTTTTGAAGGATAGCAACAATTGCCTCTGTCGAAGAGTGCCCATAAGTCATGCTCATCGACGAGATCGCAGTATCCACATTATCTACGCCTGCTTCTATAGACTTCAAATAAGTAGCAGTCGACATCCCTGTAGTTGCATGACATTGCATATGTATGGGTAGGCTTAGTTCCGATTTCAGACGCTTTATAAGGTTGTATGCGTCGTATGGTTTCAATAGTCCTGCCATATCTTTTATAGCAATGGAATCTGCGCCCATATCTGAAAGGCGGTGAGCCAGGGTCATCCAAGTATCAACATCGTGAACCGGGCTTACAGTATATGAGATGGTTCCTTGCGCGTGCTTGTTGTTCTTCCTGACTGCATCTATTGCTCTCTCAAGGTTTCTAGGATCATTCATCGCATCGAAAATACGAAAAACATCGACTCCATTTTCCGCGGCACGCTCGACAAACTTGTCTACGATGTCATCAGCATAGTGTCGGTATCCGAGAATATTTTGTCCGCGAAGTAGCATCTGTTGAGGAGTGTTGGGCATCGCTTCTTTTAGCTGTCGAATCCTGTCCCAAGGATCTTCCCCCAAAAATCTAATACAAGCATCGAAGGTAGCTCCGCCCCAGCTCTCGAGCGACCAAAACCCGACTTGATCAAGCTTAGACGCAATGGGCAACATATCCTCAAGCCGCATCCTAGTGGCAAACAAAGACTGGTGGGCATCTCTGAGAACAACATCTGTGAGACCAAGCGGCGACTTAGACATTATCGCTTTCCTTCTGGTTATCAAAGAAATTTAAGTGTTGGTATAGCAAATTTTAAAGAAAATCGAAACTAATATACTGCTTTTACGAAACGGCTGCATTCATTTGGACCCAACCCAAAAATAGAAGCGATCAACTAATTTGACCAGGGAATTAAGGCTTAGTTCCAGCACGCTCTTTAGGACAAGTCAGTCATTTAACTGTTAAACGAAAATTAGTCTTTGGAAAAAATGAGAGGAAATTGGGTTATAATCTAGTATAGCTGGAGTATTTCTCTTCCTTACTCTTTCTAATAAATCTCGGGAGTGATTGTTTTTCTAGTCTCAGTGCTCCTAAAACTGGGACTTTCTCAATTGGGGAGCGCCGTAAAGTTATGAGATGGAATAAACTAGGTAGAGTGTTTAATCCCGAAGAACATCAAACAGCATGGATGAAGTATTTTTCTCAATGCGTTTCAACGCTGATTTTAGAAGACGTTGTGCGCGTTTATTTCTCCTGTCGCCCCGAACCAGACGAGGGTGGGCAGATCTCTTACACTACTTTCGTAGAATTTGATAGGGCTGATCTTTTCAAAATAAAGCACGTCGCTAAACAACCAGTTATGCCCCTCGGCAAACGGGGATGCTTTGATGAGTTCGCGATATATCCTACCTCTGTTCTGAAAGAAGTCGATCAGATAAAGCTTTATTATGCGGGTTGGTACAGAACTCAATCGGTGCCCTTTAACACCTCTATAGGATTGGCAATAAGTGAGGATGGAGGTTTGACTTTTAGGCGAATTGGAGACGGCCCTGTTTTGGCTCCTTGCATAGATGAGCCCTTCGTCATTAGCGGTCCAAAAATTAGAAAGTTTGGGGATCTTTATTACTTGTTTTACATCGCCGGAAAGCAATGGATAAACCATAAAGGCAGGCAAGAAATTGTTTATAAAAACAGGCTGGCAACTTCAAAGGACGGAATAAATTGGGTTCGATATGGCCAAGACATAACACCAGACTCACTTGAGTTGAACGAATGTCAGGCTGGTCCAGATGTGTTCTATAAGGACGGTAAATATCACATGTATTTTGTCTACCGTTATGCACTGGATTTTCGGGATGATCCGGAGAGAGGATACCGCATTGGCTATGCGCACTCAGACGATTTATTCAGCTGGACGCGCGATGATGCAAATGCGGGCATCACATACTCGAATGAGGGTTGGGACAGTAAAATGGCTCATTACCCTCACGTTTTTGAACTAGATGGTAAGTGGTTTATGTACTATAACGGGAACGACTTTGGGAAATATGGGTTTGGTTTAGCAGTCTTGGATGAGTAACTATTTATTTAAGCTAGCAAGAGCCGATAGAGATACTCTTTCTTGTCATTTGAAAGAGGTCTCAGACACATTCACGCCGCCTTTAGACACATATGTTGCTATCGATGAATATGTAGAGAAATTATTTACTAAAGCACAACATTGCCTAGCATTTGATCATTTAGGGAATTTAGTTGGTCTCATCGCGTTTTACTTGGATACGGAGATTAGTAGGGCTTTCGTGAGTAACGTGAGCATAAGCCCTAAACTACAAGGAAAGGGTCTCGGGAAAGAAATGTTCGAATACTTCCAGGAGCAAATTCTTTTGAATGAATGCTGTTTCAGCAAGATCGAACTCGAGGTTCGTGCAGAAAACAAAAGCGCGATTTCTTTTTACGAGAACCTTGATTTCTATATTTACAACGAAAATAGGCTAGTTGTTTCGATGAGGAAAGATTTCAACTGATAAGGCCTATTGAGTGATGCTTGAATGATGCCGCAAGTTACTGAACGCGGAACTTTTCATGCTGTACTTCGCTTTGGGAACAAATAATCTAAGCAATAGTGTCTGCCTGTCAACTCTATTTCAAAACAACATAAAGCCCACCTCAGGCACACAAAGGTTTGCTTTTATCACATGGTTATCACGAGATAGTTTACTAGCTAGTAGTCCCGTAAATGGCTGGCTTGAAACATGGCGGAGAGAGAGGGATTCGAACCCTCGATGAGCTATTAACCCATACTCCCTTAGCAGGGGAGCGCCTTCAGCCACTCGGCCACCTCTCCAGTTCAGCAACATACTACCATTGATTTGTAGTATGCGCAAGTATCTGATTAATCGTCTAGTGCATCAGATG
>MDSZ01201997.1_pt1 | contig 19359 bp, 15 predicted proteins | sample 811201 | NCBI WGS metagenome assembly MDSZ01 (sample SAMN05326647, study PRJNA326480) | marine metagenome | isolation source: seawater | place: Indian Ocean: North | collected 2010 | reverse complement strand
GTGCCTCCTCATGTAATTCCACAAATAATGAGCCTCTTTGGGGAGTTGAAGCAGCAAATATATCAATTGAAAATTATTATTATTACGGTGACTCTTTCTATGAAGTTGAAGAAGGTGGTTCAGGTGGAAAAATAGCCGTAGATGAACCAATGATATATCAAGACCAGTCTGCGCTTGGCACACTTACTCAAGATGATGATTTTAGTACGAGTCAAGTGATGCAAAATGATTCAATAAGTGGATTAAGATTAAACTTAACAACTGGGCAAAAATATACATTTTGTATTACTACTCAAAATCTAAACAACGGTTCAATAATTGGAAGTTCAGAAGTAGATGTTTATTTACTCACTGAATATGATTGGAATATTTATCAAGATGATTATAACGCAAGAAATGCAGAATGGAGAAATTGGAAAAATGATGTTCCAATAGAATGGCAATCATATATGAGTAGTTTTTACTGGAAACCATTTAGAGACGTTCATGAGTATACAAAAAATTCTAATTTTGAATTTTCTGTAGCATTAGATCAGCCACTTGTAACAAATACTATGTTTCAAGATAGCGGACCCTCATGGGAAGAATTTTACTTAATTGTGGATGGTTGGGATAATGTTTACGATGATGCTGAGCCTACTGGGCATGAAGTTCAAGTAGACATACAAGTCATGATTGAAGAACGGTTTGCATTACCAAATTGGACTGTTAGTGTCACTTGTTGCGGATTATTTCTTGGAATTGCAGCAATTCCTGCCGTTCTCCATGTTCGCTATCAAAAGGCTGGCATCAATAGTGGAAATTCACAATTAATTCCAAAAGTTTCTGGTACTGATTCAAAAAGTTTTGGAACTATGAAAGATGATTTAGAATAATTAATATTCCAACATATCCCATGCATCTGTAAGGTCTCTTACATTAATTAATCCTTTTTTACCTAAATGAAAATCAGATTCTAGTGTTGCATAAACCATTGCTTGATTCAAAAGTGGAGCATGTAATCTAGTCCAATCACCACTTGGCCCTAATCCCATCAAACTCATCTGTTGTTTACTATCCCTCAAAGACCAACAAGCATTTACGATTTCTATACCGTCATGATGATCATTAGTCTTGAAACATAGTTTAATTAAATCTCCAGTCTCTACATTATCCTCTATTAATGAAATTATTTTTTCTGCTTCAGGTGTTTTTTCAGTATCATGAAATGAAGACACTATTTTTGTATTTGACTTGCTTGCAAGTTTCATTAAATTCTTACGTTCTTTAGAATCAATATTTATTTCTAAATCTACCCAACTAACATTACTTTCAATAGCTTTAGTTAATATTTTCAAACGTTCTTCTTCAGTACCAGGGAACTTTCCTCCCTCTGCTGTGCTTCTACATGTAAATATCACTGGCTTCTCTATTGCTTCTTTAAGCCTATTAATTGTATTTGGTACATCTATGTCTGATACATCTCTTGGGATCAAATCATATCGAGAATTATTAGGTTCATCTGAGTCTTCATTATTCTTTTGATACACTTTGGAAAGATATAGGAAATCAAAGCGAATTTCAAGAATATCTGCTCCAGCCAACGTTGCAAGCCCCGCTGCCTTTATGCACTCTTTGACAGAATATCCTTCAATGGAAACACAAACTAACGGACGGTTCACGACATAGCCAATCAGATGTTTATTTTAATGGTGTCGAATTTTTTTTACTTGTACATCTACTACCTTAGAGAACTCAAAAGCGATTAGTTTACAAACCTCGCTTATTACTCTACTAATGTTCGAAGGATTCCGTAAGGTTCGAGTGATGGGGTAGCGAAATTTTCTACAATAAATGGTGAATATATGACTAATGAATATGATGCAGAAAGTATCCAAGTTTTAGAAGGACTTGAAGCAGTAAGAAAAAGACCTGGAATGTACTTAGGAGACCCTCACGATGGTACTGCTTTACATCATTGTATCTGGGAAGTAGTAGATAATTCCGTAGATGAACATCTTGCTGGGCATACAGCATCAATTGAAGTAAATCTTCATCCTGACGGTTCCCTTTCTGTACGTGATTTTGGCAGAGGTATCCCCGTAGGTATTCATGAAGAATATGGAATATCTGCAGCAGAAGTAATCATGACAAAATTACATGCAGGCGGAAAGTTCGACAATAGTTCGTATAAAGTTTCAGGAGGATTACATGGAGTTGGTGTTTCTGCTGTAAATGCAGTATCTGAATGGATGGAAATGACAATACATAGAGAGGGTTTGGTTTATTTTCAAAGATACGAGGCTGGAGTTCCCGTAGAATCATTAAAAGAAATAGGAAAATGTGACGATACAGGTACATCAATTCGATTTAAACCAGATTTGAGTATTTTTACACACATAACGGAATTTGAATTTGAACAGGTAGATACAAGATTAAAAGAAACTTCATTCCTTAATGCAGGATTAAAAATTGTAATTACTGATGAAAGAGAAGATGATGCAAATGTAAGTACACACCATTACGAAGGAGGGTTAAGTGAATTTGTAAGACAACTAAATTCAAACAGAGAAGTAATGCATCAAGAAGTAATTCAAATTAGCGGAGAAAGAGAAACTGAAAAAGGCCCTGTGACTATTGATTTAGCCCTACAATGGTCTGACGCATTTAGTGAAACTATCCTTTGTTATACGAATATAATTCGAAACAAAGATGGTGGGACTCACATGTCTGGATTAAGAGGAGCATTAACAAAGTGTGTAAACAACTATGCAAAAAAGAGAAATTTGCTAAAAGGCAATTCATTATCTGGAGATGACGTACGTGAAGGTTTATCGGCAATAGTTAGCGTTAAACATCCAGATCCTTCATTTTCATCTCAAACAAAAGATAAACTTGTAAGTAGTGAAGTTACAAGCATAGTTGAAACCGTAGTTTATGAAAAATTAGGAGAATTCTTTGAAGAAAATCCCTCAGTAGGGAAGTTGGTTGTAGACAAAGCACTATTAGCATCTAAAGCAAGAGAAGCTGCTAGGAAGGCTAGAGATTTAACCCGTAGAAAAGGAGTTTTGGAAGGAGGAGGTTTACCTGGGAAATTAGCAGATTGCCAATCAAGAGATCCTTCTGAATGTGAGATATATTTAGTAGAAGGAGATTCCGCAGGAGGTTCTGCAAAAACTGGTAGAGATAGAAGAATTCAAGCAATTTTGCCCCTTCGTGGAAAAATATTGAATGTTGAAAGACAGAGAAGAAATCTAGTAAAGGTATTTCAAAATAATGAGATTCAAACAATGATTAGAGCTCTTGGCGCTGGTGTTGGAAACCCCACAGGAGAAGAAGTTGAAGATGAAGGGACATTTAAAACAAGCAAGCTAAGATATTCAAAAATCATTATCATGACTGATGCAGATATTGACGGAGCACATATACGTACACTTATGTTAACATTTCTTTGGAGATTTATGCGCCCAGCAATAACTGAAGGTCACGTATATATTGCTCAACCACCATTATATCAATTATCAAAAGGAAGAGTTAGTAAATATGCATATTCTGATGAAGAAAGAGATCAGATTGTTGAAGACCTCAAAGGTGATTCACCAAATACAAAAATTGGTGTTCAAAGATACAAAGGTCTTGGTGAAATGAATCCAGAACAACTTTGGAACACTACTATGAATCCAGATACAAGAACTATGCTAAAAGTTACTGTACAAGATGCTGAAGAATCTGACAGAATGTTTGAAATTTTAATGGGAGAGGATGTCCCAGACAGAAGAAAATTTATTGAAACACATGCAAAGGAGGTGACTAACCTTGACATCTGATGATGAAACACCAAAATCAAATGAAAATATCCTTAACCATCCTCTAAATAAAGAGATGAAAACCTCGTATATTAATTACGCAATGTCTGTGATTATTGGAAGAGCATTACCTGATGCCAGAGATGGCCTAAAACCTGTACATAGAAGAGTATTGTATGGAATGTATGAAGGAGGACATACCTCAGATAAGAAATTTAGCAAATCTGCAAGATCCGTAGGTGAGGTGATGGGTAAATACCACCCTCATGGCGATCAATCAATATATGATACGATGGTAAGAATGGCGCAAGATTTCTCATTAAGATATCCTCTTGTAGATGGTCAAGGAAATTTTGGTTCTATTGACGGTGACCCTCCTGCTGCAATGCGTTATACTGAAAGTAGATTGGACAGGATTGCAAAACATATGCTTGGAGATATAGAAAAGAAAACTGTTGATTTCCAACCTAATTTCGATGATTCTGAAAACGAACCTACAGTATTACCTGCCAGATTGCCAAATCTTTTACTAAATGGTAGCGATGGAATAGCTGTAGGAATGGCTACAAGAATCCCTCCTCATAATTTAACAGAGGTCGCGGGTGCAGTTACATTGCATGTAAATCAAATCATTGAACAAGGAATTGAGAATTTAGAAATGCCAAAAATATCAATTGAAAATTACATGGAACATATCTCAGGTCCCGATTTCCCTACAGGAGCATCAATCCATGGAATAGATGGTATTTTCGACATGTATTCTACTGGAAAAGGTAGATTTCATGTTCGTTCTAAATGCGATGTTTTTGATGACAAAAAAGGTAAAAGAATCATTATTCATGAAATCCCATACCAAGTTAAGAAGGCTGATATGCTAGTACATATTGCTGACCTAGTTAGTAAAGGAACTGTAATTGGCATTAGAGATATTCGTGACGAATCTTCTAAAGAAGGAATAAGAGTAGTAATTGAAGTAAAAAACAATGCTGATCCTCATGCTGTATTAAATCAATTATTCAAAAAGAGTCGTTTACAAGAATCATATTCTGCAAATATGATGGGTATTTTAGATGGAAGGCCAGTACTACTAACTTTGCCTAAAATGTTACATACTTATGTGGAACATAGAGAATCTGTAATAGAAAGACGTGCAAAATTCGAATTAGATAAAGCAGAAGCAAGAGCGCATATTTTAGAAGGTTTAGTTAAAGCACAAGATAGAATTGATGATGTAATTGCTGTTGGGAAAGCAAGTGAAAGTAGAGAACAATTTGAATCTGTACTCAAGGGAAATGAAAGCATTATCAAAAGTATTGCGTCTTTTGATTTTACAGAACCCCAAGCAAAAGCTATTGCCGAAAGAAGATTATATCAATTAAGTAAATTAGATGTTAATAAAGTCCAAAATGAGTTTGAAGAGTTGCAAGTAACTATAGCAGATTTAAAAGACATTATTTCATCAAGATTGAGAAGATTAAATATTCTACTAGATGAATTAAATGAAATGTTAGAAAAGCATGGGGATGAGAGACGTTCAAACATAGATCCTATGCCATTATCCATGGATAGAGAAGATTTAGTAGAAGAAAGGGCTATAGTAATCACCCTTTCAGAAAATAATTACATTAGGCACCTTCCAACTGAAGCATTCAGAACTCAAAATACAGGCGGCAAAGGATTGAAAGGAGTTACTACAAAAGAAGAAGATAGGCCTCAAGCAATAATAACTTGTTTCAGTAAAGATCGATTATTAATATTTACAGATAAAGGACGTGTATATGGACTTAAAGCATGGGAAACTCCTTCTGCAAGTAGACAAGCAAAAGGTAGCCACATTAGGAATTTATTAGAGGGAATTAGGGATGATGAAAACGTAGTAAGTATCTTGCCTATTTCAAAAGATTTAATTGAAGAAGTTACTGAAAAATCTCTTAATGTTAAACTTGAAGAAGGTGAAAAGAAACCTGAATCGGGATATTTCTTATTATTTGCGACAAAATGTGGACTAATCAAGAAAACAGACTTAAGGGAATATGTGAAAATTAATAGAAATGGCAAATATGCAATTAAATTTAAAATCGATAATGACAAATTAGTGAGTGTACGTTCAGGAACTATTGAATCAGACATCATATTAATTTCCAACACAGGACAAGCTTCAAGATTTTCATGTAAAGATATTTCAGCAACAAGCCGTAACACTTCAGGAGTATGGGGCATCAGAACAGGAAATAGAAAGAATGCAGATGGAGGACATGTCGTTGGAATGGTAGTTACTTCAAATTATGAAACTCAAATTATGACAATTACCAAAAATGGCCAAGGAAAAAGAACAAGAGTTGGTACTGCTGAAAGGCTTCCTGATTTAGATGAAAATAGTGTTCAAAGAATAGACCCTATCACAGGTGCCCCTAAGTTCTATACTGATGGATATAGAAGAACAAAAAATGGTGCTAAAGGCGTAAAAACAATGAAGTTAGACGAAGAATTCAATGATGAAATCATCGCAGTAAGACAAATTCCAAACGTATTAGATAATTTATTTTTATTAACAGCCAAGGGTATGATGATTAGAGTAAGGGCAGAAGACACTAAAGAAACAAGTGGAAGATCTACTAAAGGAAATAAAGTCATGGAATTAAGAAATAAAGAGAAAACTAAATTCCTTGATGAAATTATTTTTGCAGCAAGGATTCCTGCAGAATTAATTGATGAAGAATTATCTAATTCAACAAAATCATTTGATGAAGAAGAATAGTGAAGTTCAAACACTAGAACTTGCTCTGGGTTAATGTCCTGAGGAGTTCCAGATGAATGAAAATAATTTGATTTACGATTGGAATGTCATCAATTGGGAATTAAACCGTGATGAATCTAAACATCCCCATAAGGTTTGGTTTGATGATGAAACATTAAGGGATGGGCTTCAATCTCCATCTGCAAGAAACCCTACTATTGAACAAAAATTAGAATTATTAACTTACATGGAAAAATTAGGAATCCAAAAAGTTGATCTTGGATTACCTGGCGCTGGTCCATTTCACATAGAACATATTGATGCAATGCTTAACCATATTGTAGAAAATAATTACAAAATAAGACCTGGTGCTGCCGTAAGAACTGTGGTTTCAGACATTGAACCATTGGTCGACTTGCAAGCAAAATATGAAATTCAAATCCAAGCAAGTGCTTTCCTTGGGACAAGTCCTATCCGCCAATATGCAGAAAACTGGACCATGGAAAAATTAATTTCGACAATGGAAAAAGCAGTAGGTTTTGCAATAGACAATGATATTCCTGTAATGTTCGTTACAGAAGACACCACAAGAAGTAGACCTGAAGACGTAAAACAAATTTACACAAGAGCACTTGAATTAGGTGCAGATAGACTCTGTGTATGTGATACCTGTGGGCATGTAACACCTAATGGAACTAAACAATTATTGTCATTCATACAAAACGAGGTTATTCCTGATGCAGGATTCAAAAGAAGAGATATTGAAATAAATTGGCATGGACACCAAGATAGAGGATTAGGAGTTGCAAATAATTTAGCTGCCGTTGAAGCAGGAGCTGATGTAATACATGGAACTGCCTTAGGAGTTGGTGAAAGAGCAGGAAATGCACCACTAGATCAAACTCTAGTTAATCTAAGTTTAATGGGTGTCATTGATAATGATTTAACACTTCTAAACGAATATATGAATAAAGCACACGAATATGTTGAAGTAGCATTACCAAGAAATTATCCTGTATTTGGTGAAGATGCATTTGAAACAGGTACTGGAGTTCATGCATCTGCAGTAATCAAAGCAATGAAAAAAGGAGATGATTGGTTAGCTGATCGAGTATATTCTGGAGTTCCAGCACAAGACTTTGGATTACAACAAATAATAAGAATAGGGCATATGAGTGGAAGATCAAATATTATTTGGTGGCTTGAAAAAAATAATTTCGAACCAACTGATGAATTAGTTGCACACTTATTTGAAGTTGCGAAGTCAAAAAGAAGGCTCATGTCAGATGATGAAGTAACTAATGTTGTAAATTCATTTATTTCAGCATAAATTAATCTTCTTCTTCTTCTGCAGCAATACTATTTCCTTGTGAATTATCTGTATTTGATGTTGCCCAACTTTTTTGCCATTCTGAATCAACATTCCCTCCAGACCATTCTCCTTCAATAGAAATTTCATCTACATCAGATTCTTCACGCCAAACTGGAGTTCCTAATGATCCATTTACAATTAATCTTGAATTTTCGTCACATTGATTCATAATTAATTCCTTTGATTTAGTAATTGGTAAGATATGACCTACTGGAGTTCCTGCTGTTACAAATGGATGAGTCGCTGCACAAATGAATAATCCTGTTATTGGTGATTCCAAGTCAATTGACTCACCTGGGCTTTGTGGGTCACTAATTGTAGCAACAACATCTCCCTCTTCTACAAAAGAGCCTGGGCCGACCAACATATCTAGTAATCCTCCTCCGTGTGCTCTTAACCAAGTTGAACCAGATGCTAATAGACGAAATCTTGGACGATTGGGAGAACCTGGAATCACATGCAGAGTTTTTAACGAATTTAATACCCCATTAACTGCAACTTGTACGGCATCATGGTCAAGAGTACTTGCTCCACCTCCTTCGTAAGTTATTGCGCCAATATCTAAATTATTTATTGTTCTACGTAGAGATCCTTTAGGTGGCTTACTATCCAAAATAACCTCTAATCCAAATGATTTAGCAAGTCTTTGAGATGATGAATGTGTTAAATCTGCTCTAATCTGTGGCATGTTTGATCTACCTTTTGCTGCTGAATGCAAATCAATTACATAATCTGAATCTTTGATTAATGAATGATATATTCTGTAAGCTACTCTTTGTGTAGTATTTCCAGTCCTACGTCCTGGAAACTCTCTGTTCAAATCTCTACCATCTGGAAAATATCTCGAATTTGATTTAAATCCAGGAGTGTTAATTACAGGAATAATTCGAATTGTTCCAGCAATCTTATTCGGATCTAATGGCCCTCCTTCACAAGTTAATGTTTCTGATAAAAGGTGGGAACAGGCACTAGGACCTGTTAATTCATCACCATGTATGGCTCCAGTAATTGTAATTACAGGACCAGGACGTTTACCATGCAAGATACAAACGGATGTTGGCCAAGAATCACCTAAAGAAACCTTTAGTAAATTTAATTTAATTGTCCTAATTTCACCTGGTTTCACTCTTTTTCTATTGAATATATAATCAGATGGTTCATTAATCCTATCCCATTCTGGTTTAGGTTCTTTTTTTGATTTCATTGCCTCTTTTACTGCCTTTTTCCTTTCGGCAGACATTTCATGAGATACTCTTATTTTTTTTTGACTATCTCCACTTTTTCGAGATTTGCCCTTCTTTTGAGACATGTCCTCGCCGTTCTGTACACTGTTGAAGGAGACTGATTAATCTATTTCTTAACATCGCACCAAATAATCCATACTATTGATTCATAAACCTCTCAAAACATCGCAGGCACATGTCAGAATTAATTGGGGTTCAAAGAAAGTTCGCTCCAAATTCAATTTGTTTTGGATGTGGCCCCTCAAATGAAAAAGGTTTGAAAATAGATTCTTTTAGATTTGAAGGTGGTTTACGTACTAAATTTAAAACAAGTTCAGAACATCAAGCATTTCCTGGGATAATAAACGGAGGGATTATTGGAACTCTTCTTGATTGCCATGGAAATTGGACTGCTGCAATAGCAATAATGGACCAAAAAGGGGATGAAAAACCATCATGCACTGTAACTGCAAATTATTCTGTAAAATTAATGAGGCCTACTCCATCTGGTGAAATTCTAACAATAACATCTAAAATTGAAGAATTACATGAAGATAGAGCTCGAGTCTCCATGGAATTATACGCAAATGAAAAATTATGTGCCAAAGGAGAAGGATTATTCGTATCTGTAAAAGAAGGACATCCAGCATACCATAGATGGCATTAAGACAATTAAGGTGTACTTTGTGAATCAAGAAAAGTCACAGATTTTACAAAAATCAGTAAATAATGTACTTGGAACAATGGCCACATTGGGCTTTAATGTAACAAAAGAAATTAATGAATTAAAAAATATAAAATTAGGACTTCTAAGGAAAAGTTCGGTATATAGGCATGGAGTAACTAGATATTTTCCAACAAGAAAATGGAATTCCATAAATCCAAATCCCTCTTGTGTAAGAGTTGTTGATATTCACCCATTATTACTTGATCCTGAATGGGAAACATATCGAGAGATAATAATATTTCATGAATTCATTCATTGCCTTGGTTATTTAGGCCATGATAAAACCTTTTACAAATTAGAATCTTTATGGCCTACTATAAAACAAAAAAAAGCATTGGGAACACAATTTATGGAGATGTTAAAACTTAAAAATTCCACTTGGAAGTGGGTTTGTCCTAAATGCAACATTGAAGTACTAAGGCAAAGGAAATCTTCTGGGAAATATATTTGCATTAAATGCAATTCTAAATTACTAGATAAAGCCATTAAGTAATTATTCTTCTTCGGATGAATTTCCATAAATCAATGATTCAAGCATTTTCTTTTCATCATCGTCCAAATGGCCATCTTCAAGTGCTGAATGAATTTTATTAAGATCTGATTTACTTAATCCAGCATCTTTTGCTGCACTTTCGATTAACTCTATTTCTCTATCTTCGATTTTACCATCTCTAAGAGCAACTGTAATTGCTGCTTTCAAAGCTATTGATGCTGCTTGTTCATCTGTTAAATCTAATACTGAACGAATTGCTTCTAATTCTTCAAGTTCTGATTTATCTAATACTCCATCTTCAAAAGCGGATTCATATATTTCCATTAAAAATCCAGTGTATTGGCTTGGATGTAGTAATACATCCCTAATTAACCCATAATCTACACCTTTTTCACGTTCCTTTGAAAGTTCAAGCATTACGATACTTCTTCGTACTTCTTTTACGGACATATCTTTCAATCCATGTCCTGCCCAAATAAGTCCAACAGCAGTAATTGCTGCAGATAACCATAACATCACAGTTTCATTAATGAAATCACCTGGATGAGTCATATAAACTACACCAATACATGCCATTAATGCCCCTGAAAATATTTCTGCCCAGTCATTGATATCTGGTTCATCATCAAATACCGCTAATCTTTCTAATATCTCGGCTTCAAAGTCTTCGTCCATAGCCAGCCCTAACACTACCACAATGAAGCCGCTCATTACCCTTGCCCTTCATCTCTATCAACTAATTATGAAAATTATGTTAAGTTTTTTTTTAAAAAACGATGAACCAAGTCCTTTTGAGCCTTGGGTATTATAGAACATTCATGGCGAGTAGCCCAAACTCAATTTCAAAATTGAAAATTCCTACTTTAGCCAAAAAATTTATTCAAGAAAAATGGGGGATCTCTGAACTATATCCTCCTCAAAAAGAGGCTCTAAAACCAGTCCTAAAAGGAGAAAATACTTTGATTTCAATCCCTACTGCAAGTGGAAAATCATTAATTGCTTATCTGGGAATTATTCAAAATCTACTTATTAAAAATGTAGGAAGTAAAGCAGTATATATTGTTCCATTAAAAGCATTAGCAGGTGAAAAATTTTCTGAATTATCTGAAATAGGGAAGTTTCTTAATTTAAAAGTAGGCTTAGCTCTTGGAGATAGAGATGGAGAAAATACAAACATTAACAATGCTGACATCATTATATGCACTAGTGAAAAATTTGATTCTATAATGAGAAATAGACCTGAAATTATGCAAGGACTAAGCATTATTATTGCTGATGAAGTCCATTTAATTCATGATTTTTCAAGAGGGCCAACTATGGAAATAAACTTGACAAGATTCTTATTTTCTAATAAAAATGTCCAAATAATTGCATTATCTGCAACAATTGGGAATTCTGTTGAATTAGCAAAATGGTTACAGGCCAAATTAATTGTTTCTACATGGAGGCCTGTTATTTTAGAACAATCTACATTAGCTAATATTGATTTAGAAGCTAGAAAAAGAATTTCTTCTTCAAAGGAAAATATGACTAAATTACCACCTCCTAGAACTCTAAAGGGACCTGCATCACAACCAATGGTTGCTGCATTAGAAGATTCATTAGAACAAAATATACAATCATTAATCTTTGTATCCACAAGGCGTTCAGCACAAAGCTTAGCACGTAAACTTTCAGAAAGAGTTGTTAAAAAATGGAAAAAGGAAAATCTTGAAAATAAAATTAATGAACTTAGGGGATTAAAAAAAGAACTGAAACAAATAGGAGATGATTCATCAATCTCTGATTCTCTATTGTCGATTATTTCTGGAGGAATTGCATTCCATCATGCAGGATTAAACGGTAAACAAAGAAGATTTATTGAAGATGCTTTCCGAAATAAAAAAATAAGTTGTATTGTAGCTACTCCTACTCTTGCTTCTGGTGTAAATTTGCCCGCTAGAAGAGTAATTATTAGAGATTTAAAAAGATATGACCAAGGAATGTCTCGTTGGCTTTCTGTAATGGAAGTACAACAAATGTTAGGTAGAGCCGGAAGGCCAAAATATGATTCTATCGGAGAAGCATGGCTACATTGCAAAGGAGATAGATCATTTGAAAACGCAGACAACATTGCAGAACGATTCATTCATGGAAACCCTGAAGATGTATCCTCAAAACTTGCTTCTGAAAACGCATTAAGAATTCACCTTTTAGCATTAATAGCAACTGGAGGAATCAATTCAAGATTTGCCATAAGCAATTTCTTCAAACATACTTTTTTGGGGCATACTCAACCTCAAAAAATGCTTGAGGAACGTATTGAAAAATGGATTCAATGGCTTTCAAATAATGAATTAGTTTCTAGACTTGGTTGTGATGATGATCTTTATCAGCACATTACAAATGAAGATGTAGATGAAAATGAAAGTTGGAATGATGAGATTCCAACATGGGCAAATATTGCTAAAGATTCTGAAGGAGTACAATTAGAATCAGTATCTGATTCTATTTCAAATGCTCCAAAAAGTCTTGGATTTAATCTTGCTAGTGATTGGGATAAACACGAAAATACACCAAAAACTGTTGAACCATTAGTAATGACTTACGCTGCTAGTGAATTTGGAAACTTAGTAAATAGGATGTACCTTGATCCAACAAGTGGGCTACTAATGAGAGAAGGTTTGAGAAGAGCAGTACGTAGAATCTATCGAGAGGATTCTAATTTGCCACTTACAGATGAGGGTTTACTCTATCTTATTAGTTCTACAGATGATTTCATGACATTTTGGTGGAAAGATTCGGAATATGACAAATTACTTGAAAAAGCATCATTATTAGATAATGAACTACTTAATGAAAAAGAATTAGAAGATATTCACCTAAGTAGAATTAAATCGACTTGGATACTAAATGATTGGATTGAAGAAGCTGAATATAGAGATTTAGAAAAAATTCACAAGATAATGCCTGGTGATTTAAGAGCAAGAGTTGAGCTTGCAGAATGGTTACTTTTTTCTGCTAAACAAATTTTATATCACGATACTAAATTTAACAATGAATTTAAAGACATTAAAAATAATGTTATCAATAGATTAGATGAACTAAGAAAAAGAATTAGATATGGATGCAAAAAAGAACTTTTACCTTTAGTTAATTTACCAAATATCGGAAGGAAAAGAGCGAGAGATTTAGTCAATATGGGAGTGAATACTCCAAGAGATATTCTAGAATTAACACCACGTGACAAAAATAGATTGATTTCATTGCAAGGATGGGGTCCTAAATTAATTGAAAAAATCATTAAAAAAATAAAAAACAATAAATCTGATGAAAATAAAAAAAGACGTGATGATGAACCTCTACCTGGAGAAAAATAGTAAACCATCAATATGAGATAATAATCGCGGAAGACATGGAGAAGAGTACTCCTTGGTATCCTTGCTGGGGAATAAAAATCAATTTAGAGGATTACTCAATTTCAAATTTTGTTAAAAAATTTCTTGAAATTCGACCAGATAACCGATGGTTATTAATTTCAAAAGACGTTGCTGCAAGTGAAAGACACTTATGGCATGTATGGTTTGCAATGGAACAACAATATCTACAAAAATCAGCGCTCTCAAAAAATGTTGATGCCGAATTTATAAGAATTATTTCGGGAACTAATCAATTAAAAACTGCTTTTTCAAGAGCAGGGTTAAATGAGACTGATACTGAAGCATGGCTGATATACTTACCAAAACCAGAACCTGATTTAGACTCAATTCCAGAAACACCAATTAGTGAATTTACTGAAAAAGCACAAAAAATAACATATCTTTTGAACTCAAATATCATTACAGAAAGGCCTAAACCAAGCATAAATGGTTTAGAAAGGCTAGGAATAAAATTTACAGGGGATGAGAGTTCAATAAATGATAACTTATTCATTAGCCATATTGCTCGTTCTTCTTTTTCATAAGTAATCAATTAATTCAAGAACCTCCGAGGGTAGGGAGGCTTGGTGAGCAAGTGAATATACTAACACAACAAACACGCAATGCCATCGCCAAGACTTTGGGGCCATGGGGAAAAATTGCGAATGGTTTCGGGGGAATAGATTTTGAGTGAAGAATTAACTAATGCAATTAATACTGTAATGGAACAATGTCCTGAAGCTTCAGAAGAAGACATAAAGAATGAATTTGAAAGATATGAAAGGGATTTTTTAATTCCTCCAAAAGATGCATTAAGATCGGTTTTGAGAAAATTTTCATCTGGAGATGTTAACATCTCAACAAACACGCAAGTAAGAGAAACGAAAAAAGTTGAAAATTTTAATTCATTAAATGGAGATGATAAAAATATCGAAATAGAAGTTAAAGTTGTCACCTTTAATCCATGGACAAGAGAAATTAGAGGGCAACAAAGACAAATGGCATATGGCCTAATTGAAGATGACCCATGGGGTAATTCAAATTCACGTCAACGTTGGAAGTATACTGATTGGGGAAATCATTCAGATACAATAAAACCTGGAGCAATAATAAGAATTGAAGGTGCCTCGGTAAATGAATATGAAGGAAACCTCTCATTAAATATTAATCAAAGTTCAAGAATTGTAGTATTACAAGAGGGCGATGACAACATTCCTGCAATTGATGAACCAATAAATATTTCAGAGGTTAATAATCAAGATGGAATTGTAACTGTAATTGGAAGAATAATAAGTAAAAATGAAAATACGATTGAGAAAAAGGATGGAAGTGGCACTTTAGACATGATTAAAGGCCAAATAGCCGACTCCACAGGTAAAATTGGATATGTAAGTTGGGTAGATTTAAATCACGAAGTGGGAGATTTAATCAAAATTGAGAAGGCACAAATAAGAAGATTTAGAGAAACTCCAGAATTAAACATTGGACAATATACAAAAGTTGAAAGTTATAGAGATTCAAAATTCCCTTCGATAGATGATTTAAATTCATCAACAAAACAAAATATTTCTAATTTAAGAGATGGCATGAGAGAAATTGATATTTCAATAGAAATTAAGAAATGGACAAAAAGAGAATTTACAAAAGAGGGAGAAGATACGAAAACTGTTTGGTCAGGAGAAGTAATTGATCCTACTGGAAAATGTAGAATGACAAGTTGGCAAGATCTTGAAATAAATGAAGATGATTTACCTATTTGGCTAAGTTTGAAAGGGGTAAGAGTACGCTCATGGCAAGGAATTCCTGATATCACAATAGATAATTTAGAACAAATTGAAAAACACGAAGAGCAATTATGGGACTCGATTGAAGATTCAAATGAATATAATGAAATTAGTGTTAATGATTTAGTAAATAGTGGTTCGAGGGCCAATATAATGACCACTGGTGCAATTATTTCAATACGTAATGATTCGGGAATTATTTGGAGAGATTCTAACAGAAGAGTTTTGAAAAGTGATGATGATTCATCAGATGCAACAAAAGATTTGAGATTAAGAATGGTAATGGATGATGGAGAACATACAATTTCAGTCATTATGAATAGGCAATCAAGTGAAAAATTCCTTGGTAAATCTATAGAAGAAATACCAATTGATGGAAATAATAAAAATGAATTCATCAAAGAGTTAAGAACAAAATTATTAGGAATTACTGTCTCTATCAAAGGGAGAAGTATTGTTGACCAGCAAGGTGCAATGTTTCTAGCAGAAGAATTAGAAATTCAAGACATAGATCCAAAATCTTATGCAAATGAAATAAAAACAAAATGGGGGATATAACATGCAATCAAATTTCAATAGAGCGAAAAGACAACCTGCGATAAGGATTTTAGCACAAGAATATTCTGAATCAACACTAAAACAGCAAGGCAGTGGAGAATTTGATCCTGCATTTATCATCACAAAACTTGGAGCCAAAGTAAATCGTTTAGTTGCAATGGGATTATTAGAATTAATGGAAAGAAGAGAATCAAGTTCTGGTCTTTTTTGGACTGGAAGAATTAGAGACCCTTCAGGATTACATTTCTTTAGTATAGGTACATTTCAACCAGAAGAATTACAAATTCAAGCAGATGAATTACTTGCAAGATTTCAACAAGAAGAACCTGTACGAATTATGATGGTGGCTAAATCTTCAATGAGGCAATCAGATGAAGGTTCTATTTTTACAGGATTAAGGCCTGAAGAAATTAGAATTATAGATTCAAAAGAATATGCAAATCTTCTTATTGAGGCATGTGATTCTACAATGAAGAGAATAGAAGCATTTAGAAATTCTGAAAAAATTGAGCAAACACATTCAGAATATAAAAAAGCGGGAATACCTAATGACTTAATTGAAGGGCTTTTACTTTCAAGAGGGCATTATGGAGATGTAGATTCTGAATTTCACAAATTGAATGTTTTGAGAGCTCTAGCTATCGCTGAAGGGGGTTCAAATCAAGCAGGATTAGTAAATGAAGAGATAGTTCCTAAAGAAATAGTATCCGAAGAAAGTATCAACTCTAATGAAGTAAATTACAAAGAAATCATCACTAAATATATTGAAACAAATGATGGGGCTAATGGTGTTGATTTTGAATCAATTGTAGATTATTGTATGAAAAATAATGGCGAAAGAGAGACCTCTGAAATTACAATTGAAAATATGGTAGAAGATGGAGAACTATTTGAAATAAAATTTGGATGGTATAAATTAGTTACATGACATTGAAAAACTGTAAAAATATCCATTACATTCAAGTTCCAGTTCTGATGTGACCTACTGAGGATGACGATGGGTGATCAAGTATTTTTCTTAAGGCCGGCAAATGGCGAATGGATCCAATTTAGCAATTGTAGTGTAAATGTAAGTATCTCGAGACGTCTTACTAGAACAATAATTCACGGCGGAGAAGGTGATGATCTAATAGACGAAGGGGCAGAAAGTGCCGTATATATTGTCAAAGGAACTCTGGACCTAGACCAATACAAAGAAGTCTTATCTATTTTTAGAACAGGACAACCATATATTCACGAACCTTATGAAGAAAATGAGAAAAAGGTTGTTTTTGCAAGGTTTGAATTCGATGGTGAATCAAAACAATTTGAATTTGAATTTATTGAAGATATAGTTTAGGACGTGAACATATGAGAGAGCAGGAAGAATCCAAAGATTTACTCTATGCCATTAGAGCTCTGGAGATTATGATGTCTTCTGGAATTGGTTTAGAAGCTGCAATTCTTTCTATTGCTGGTGGAGGTTATGGCATAATTAGCGAAGATTTCCAAAAAATGATAAAACAGCAAAAGAAAGGGAAAAAATTAGAAGTTGCACTCAGAGATTTGATGAAAAAGTCATCAAGTAAAGGATATAACAAATTACTAACAACTATGTATAACAATGTAAAATCGAATACAGATGTTTTGAAAACATTGTCTATGCAAGCTGCAGCTGAAGAAGAAGAACGTAATGAAAAAATGCAAAAATATATTGAGGATTTGGGGGGCTTACCTGAATCCTTACTTTCAATAGGGATGATTTCTCCGATATTATTAGGATTAATTGGATTAGCACCTCAATTGATGGGTGATGCAGGTGCCATCATGGGAACTTTACCATCTAATTCAACAATGATGAATATTGTTAGAATTGGATTAGGTATTACCTTAATTGGAATGGCATTTATTGGACTAAAGGCACATACAAAGGATCCAGGTGTTTGATTATGATTCTAGATTTCTTGGAAATTCTAAATGATTATCCTGCAATATTACTGCTTATTATAATTTCAATTGCAACATTAGGTGGTGGAATCCCTCCAATACTTGAAAGAAGAAGAAGAAGAGGTCTTGAAAATGCTATTTCAGAGGTTTTAGAACTTTTATCAGACAATATTGGAGCAGGTGAAGGTATTCAACAAGGTCTTGCAAGAGTTGCTGAAGTTCGTAATGATTTATTTGGAAAATTAATAGGTGATGCTATGCAAGCTAGTAAAGCAACTTCTTTTGAAGCAGCAATGGCTGAAATGGCAGTTAAAAGTAGAAGCAAGCAAGTACAAAGAGTCATTAATTTAATTCTTACATCTCTTGAGGGTGATGCTCCAATGCAAGATGTATTATTTGACATGAGTCAAGAATACTCTAGATTAAATAAATTAATGAATAAAAGAGATACTGAATTACAAAGTAGTGCTTTCTTGATTATTTTCTTCGTTGGATTAATGTTGCCAGCAATTATTGCATTTATGATCGGAATTTTTGCTCCAAAATCATCAGGAATGGTTGTAAATGATTTAAACTCAATAATGGCTTATTTCTTTGGTGGTGCAACTGCAATATCTGTATTAATTAGTGGTAGAATGTTGGGGAGAATGAAAAGTTGGTTTTGGTATGTTCCTAGTTTTGCATTATTCTCTATGTTAATTTATATTCTTGGATTTGAAATGATTAGTTAGAAAAAATGGTGAAAAAAATGGCAGAAAAAGTACTAGAACAATATGGCGTAGTTACAATATATAGAGATGAAAAACACCCCGCTCCCACATATCATGTAGAAGGGAGAGTACAACCAAATCCTTATGGGAAATTGGCAGCATTATTCGAAGATGATAATCTTGAAGAAGTAATGTACAACGGAGGATCTCAATGTGTTCAAGTTGCACATAGAGAGCATGGAATGTGTCGTACAAATATATGGATTGATGATGATGAAGGACTTACAATTGCAAAAAATATTGCTGCATTTACTAATGTCCCTTTGGGAAGTGGCCCAAATCAAGTACCTATTTTTGATGGTAGATTACCTGACGGTAGCCGTGTAAATGGAACCATACCTCCCGTATCTCCAGATGGACCTACATTAACTGTAAGAAAATTTAGAGAAGACCCATTTACAATTGTAGATTTAATAAATTTCGGAACGGTAAATCTTCGACTTGCAGCAATGATGTGGGTTTGGATAGAAGGTTTAGATTCAAGACCTGCAAATTTTGTTTTGGCAGGAGGTACAGGATCTGGTAAAACAACAACTGTAAATTGCATGGGTATGTTTATTCCTTGGGATAAACGTATGCTTACTGT
>MDSZ01258057.1_pt1 | contig 19361 bp, 17 predicted proteins | sample 811201 | NCBI WGS metagenome assembly MDSZ01 (sample SAMN05326647, study PRJNA326480) | marine metagenome | isolation source: seawater | place: Indian Ocean: North | collected 2010 | reverse complement strand
TAGCTAGAACGGTTTCAAGTTTACAAAGAATTCAATTTTATTTTCCAAGTATAGCAAGGATAAACAACGATTTTATAAAGTTTAAAAATTTAGTTGAGAAAAATCACGAGGAAAAAACTGATAAATTTAAATTAAAAAAGTGTATTAGGTTTGAAAACGTAAGTTTTTCTTATAAAATTAATCCAAAAAATCAAAACGATTTCATCATAAAAGATTTAGATTTAGTGGTAAATAAAGGGGAAAAAGTAGGTATTTCGGGTATTAGTGGTGTAGGAAAATCTACTTTCTTAGATTTATTTTTAGGTTTTTATGAACCACAAAAAGGTAGAATCTTGGTTGATGATAAAAATATATTAGATTGTAAAAATAGTTGGCAAAAAATTGTTTCTTGTGTGCCGCAAGAAATATTTATTAAAAATGATAGTTTTATAAATAATATTACATTTGGAAAAGAATTGAAGGATTTGAAGTATTTGAAAGAGATAATTAAAATTGTTGGTTTAGATGATCTCACAGAAAATATGCATGATGGGTTAGATACAATATTAGGTGAGTCTGGATTTAAACTATCACCAGGTCAAAAACAAAGATTAGCATTAGGAAGAGCTATTTTTTTTAAACCTGAGATACTGGTACTAGATGAGTCAACAAGTTCTCTTGACAGTTATAATGAGTCCAAAATAATTGATAATATAGTAAGGGATAAAGATGAAATTACTGTATTATGGGTTTCACATAATAAAAATATTTTCAAAAATTTCAATAAATGTTATGAACTTGAAAATGGCAGTTTTTCACAATTAAAATGAACTTTCTTAAAAATAAAAGTATTTTAATTACTGGAGGCACGGGATCTTTTGGCCAGGCATGCGTAGAGTATCTAATTAAAAAATCAAATCTCAGAAAGATAATTATATATTCTAGAGATGAGATGAAGCAGTATTCTATGCAAAAAAAATTTAAATCAAATAAATTAAGATTTCTTATTGGAGACGTGAGAGATCAAAGTAGATTGAGACTTGCACTTAAAGATGTCGATTATGTAATTCATGCTGCAGCGCTTAAGCATGTTCCTGTCGCTGAATATAATCCATTAGAATTTATAAAAACAAATATTTATGGTTCAAATAATATTGTTCAGTCATCGATCGATGCAAATGTAAAAAGAGTTATAGCGTTATCAACTGACAAAGCAGTTAATCCTATAAATCTATATGGCGCAACTAAACTTTGCTCAGAAAAAATATTCACTAATGCAAACGCAATGTCAGGACGTGGTACGAGGTTTTCAGTTGTAAGATACGGAAACGTTATTAATTCAAGAGGCTCAATAGTTCCAATGATAAGAAATTTAAAAAGAGAAAATATAAATGAAGTACCGCTTACAGACGAAAGAATGACTAGATTTTTTATTAAACTAAATGATGCTGTTATCTTCGTTTTAAAATGCCTTGAACAAATGGTAAAAGGTGAAATATTTGTACCGAAAATGCCATCAATAAAGATAACTAAACTTATACAAGCCATTAATCCTAAAGCTAAAATGAAAAAGATTGGAATTAGACCAGGAGAAAAAATTAATGAATTACTTATCTCAGGAGACGAGTCCTTTAATGCTTATGAGTTTAAAAGTTATTATGTTATATTACCAAATAATTCTCAATATAAACAAAAAGAATATAAAATATTTAAAAAAGGAAAAGCTGTAAAACACGGCTTCATTTATTCCTCTAAAGAGAATAAATTTTTGTCAACTCAAGAAATAAAAAAATTAATTTAATTTTAATTTAAAATTTTGAATGAAGAAAGTGTTTCTTAGAACTACACACTCAGATCATTTTTATAAAGATTACCAAAATTTAAATCTTAGTTTTTGGGGTGAGGATTTTGAAAAAAATGGTTACAAATATAATAAAAAAAATTCTTTCAAATCACAAAATAACAAAAACAGAGCTAGAAGAAATAAATTAGCTCACATTATTTCTTTAAGAATAATTAAATTTTTTTACAATAATCTCTCAGGTAATTTCGATAAAAAGATTTCAAATCAAGAATACGAAATTATCTTTTATCCTTTTATCAAATTATTTACATTTATGATCTTAGACAGGAAATCTATGATTGATGAATTCTTTTTAAGAAATAAATTTAAGAATATTTCAGTTGCTGAAATTCATCATAATGAGAGAGATTTTATATGCAATTCTACTAATGATTTCTTAAAAATTAGTCAAACCGAAGTTTTTAATAAATATTTAATTTACAATATCCTAAACAAGAATGAGAAAATAAATATAAAGATTAAAAATGATTTTAAAGATAAAAAAAAGATTATTTATGGAAAAAAATACAATATTTTTTCAAAAATAAAAAATTTTTTTCAAATATTTCTCGCGAAGTTTTCATACTTTACAAATGAGACGGTCTTTGAAACTTTTTATTACTCGGAGTTTAAATTTATAAAAATTTGTTTGAGTTCAGGAATTTTCCCTTACAAAATATCAAAATTATTTGACAAAAATTTTTATTCAAGTGTAGATCAAAAAAAAAGAAATATAATTAAAAATTTAATTAAAAAATCTAAATTTACAGAACAGGAAAAATTGATTAGTGAGTTAATAATAAATTTGTTGCCAAAAAATTATTTAGAAAATTTTAATCAAATAATAAAGCATTTAAGTTTTTACCCCCCCAAAAAAAAAATAATTACGTCAATTTCATTTTATTATAATGAAATATTTAGAATATTCCTTGTTTTGGCTAAAAGAAATAATACAAAGATCATTCAATGTGATCATGGTGGAGGCCTGGGATTTAAAGATAAGCCAAATTACTTTTATATACAAAATAAAATATTTGACAATTTTGCAGTTTGGGGAAAAAATCGTGGTGGATCAAAAATCCCTCTAAAAAAAAAAATATTCATTAATCCTTCATTATCAAGTTTAGATATCGAATTAGGCAGTCATAACAAAAGTCACTTATCGATCCTATTTTATGAAAGTAGAAAATTTACACTCGAATATGACGCTTTACAGAGTTTTGAAAATCAAAATAAAGTATTGAATGATTTAATTTATATGTCAAAAAAGCTTCCAAGAAAAATTAAAGACACAATCATTTTCAGGCCTTTACGAAATTATGGTTTATATTCAGATGATAGATATAAGAGGGAGGTTCTAAATTTAAAAAGATATAAAAGAAATTTTGAAATAAGCAAGTCATTTGAAAACGTTTTAAAAAATTCAAAACTAATTATTAGCAACTTTCCGTCGACAACCTTTTCTGAGGCTCTTTCCTTAAATATTCCAATGCTGCTATTTTGTAATGAAAAAGAAATTTTGTTTGATGAAAGAAGTAAAAGCTTTTTTATTAAGATGAAAAAAAACAAAATTGCATTTGATGATAAGATGAAATTGTTGGAACACATTAAAAAGATTTGGTTAAATCCCAACATATGGTGGAAGAAAAAGAATATACAAAATTTAAGAGTTAATTACCTAAAGAACTATTTTAACACCATAGATAATTTAAAATACACTTGGAAAAAAAACTAATTTAACAAAACTCAAATACTCAAAAAACTTAAAATTAGTAAAGACCAATTAATTTATGAATTTTTAATATGATCTCACCAAAGAAACTTATTATAGGAACAGCAAATTTTAATACAAGTTATGGAATATTAAAAAACAAGTTAGATTACAAAGATATTCTAGAAGTGCTTTATTACTCTAAGAAAAAAAAAATTCAATTTTTGGAAGTATCTAAAGATTATAAAAAACTAGAAATTAAATCTAAAAATTTAAAAAATAATTTTAAATTATTTAAAAAGATTGATTTGCAATCTAAATATTTTTCATCAGGAGATATTTATAACAAAATTCTAGATTATCTTTTTGATAAAAAAAGGAGTAACCTTTGCTATGGAGTTACCATTAGAAAACCAAACTTATTATTAAGACCGAAAGGAAAAAAAATATATGATTTGTTGTTAGATTTGAAAAAAAATAGAGAAATATCAAAAATAGGCATAACAATTTATGATACTAAGAACTTAAAAAATATTTTAAAAAAATTCAAAATTGACTACATTCAATTACCTTATAATTTTGTAAAAGATAAAATTTTTTACGAAACAAAAAGATTAATCAAAAATAAGAATATCGAGATACACTTGAGATCAATTTTTTTACAAGGCTTATTATTAAAAAAAAATTATGAACTGCCATTATTACTAAAACGACTATCTAAAGATTGGCTTACAATAGACAATTATCTTGAGTCAAAAGGAATTAATAGACTTGCTGCTTGTTTAAATTTCGCAATAAATTCTGGCGCAGATAAACTTGTAATTGGTATAAATAATGTGAAACAATTAAAACAGATTTTAAATATAAAAATTTCAAAAATAAAAATTAAAAAATTTGAAATTAAAGAAAAAAAATTAATTGATCCTATTTATTGGTCAAAACTTGAAAAAAATGAGAGTCACAAAAGCTAAAAGCTGCGATTTAAAATTTTTACTTAAAACTTACAATTTTTATGTTAAGAAAAAATTATTTTCCTCCAATAAAATTGTTAAGTACCCAGATCATAAGGAATGGTTTGAACAACTTTATCTAAAGCAAAAGAAAATTCATATATTTGTTTCAAAAATTAAAAAAGTAAAAATAGGATATATTAGGTTTGATAAAGTCAAAAAAAATATTTTTGAGATATCATTAGCTCTAAAACGAGATTATATTGGTTTAGGATTGGGTACCAAAATGTTAAAAATAACTTTAAAAAAATTTTTGTTTAAGAAAAATTTTATAATAGTTTCTAAAGTAAAAAAAAATAATAAAAACTCAATTTCATGTTTTAAACAAAACAATTTTGCAGAGATAAGTTTTAAAAAAAAATTTTTTTACAAACTAAATAATACCAGTAATTACTATTATTTTAAACATGTTGACAAATTTAAGTAAATTGATAATTACGAATTATGAAATTTGAATTTATAGGAAATGCGTGTGGTATCTTTCACGGTTCAAAAGGTACAAAAATTCTTTGTGACCCTTGGATTGTTAACGGAGTATTTGAAGGATCATGGTTCCATTATCCTCCTTTAAAAACTAAAGTACGAGATTTACAAGGCGTAGATGCAATATATGTAAGTCACATCCATCCGGATCATTTTGACGAAAGATACTTCGACTTTTCAAAAGATATGAAAATTATTTTACTCGATGAAGGACCAAATTTTTTAAAGAGAAAATTACTATCAATGGGATTTAAGAATTTATTAGAAATTAAAAACGATGAAACTAAAATTTTTAATGAATTTAAACTTTCAATTTACAAACCATTTGCTTCTCATATTTATGAAGAGTCTTTTATAGGAAACTTAATTGATAGTGCAATTGTATTTCAAGACAATAATTTAACTGCTATAAATTTTAATGATAATACACCAAATAGTGAAGCATGTAATTTTTTAAAAACAAAATTTGATAAAATAGATCTTGCTTTAATGAATTACAATGCTGCAGGCCCTTATCCATCTTGTTTTAATAATTTAAATGATGATCAGAAAAAAACTGAGCATAGAAAAATTTTAAATAGAAATTTTGATCATGTTCATAAAATGCTTAAAATTTTAAAACCTAAATATATTCTACCTTTTGCTGGTTCATATGTATTAGGCGGTAAAAACATTAATAAAAATGAGTACTTAGGTACTACAACTTGGGACGAATGTGCAGATTATTTAAATGAAAAAGAAATATCAACAAAAGTTATTTGCATGAGGGAAAATCAAATATTTGATTTATCTCAAAAAAAATTATCAAGCGATTATGAAAGAATAGATACTTCTGAAATGAAAAAGTATTTCCAAAAAATTAAAAAAGAAAAATATGTTTATGAAAATGAAGATACTGTAAACTTAGGTAAACTTGAAAAAGATTTAGTATCGGCAAAAAATAATCTAAAAGATAGAATTAAAAAATTCAAAGTTGATATAAAATCTAACGTTATTATTAAAATAAATGATAAAGAACATAAGGTGATAGAGGGTAAAGAGAGTGATAGATTTTTATATTGTGAAATGGATCTCAGGTTATTAAGAAGAATATTGGATAGAAAATCTCATTGGAATAGCGCTGAAATAGGATGTCATATAAATTTTTTTAGAACGCCAAATAAAATGGATCCTGATGCACATAAAGCTTTATGCTTCCTCCACTTATAATTGAGTAATGAGAAATAAAACAGTATTAGTAGTTGCGGCTCATCCAGATGATGATGCATTTGGTTGTGGAGGAACACTAAGAAAACTCGCTAACAGAAATAACAAAATTTATGCAATTTATTTCACCGATGGCGTTTCCGCTAGGAAATATAAGAAGAAATTGAAAAAAAATATTTATGATAGAAAAAAAAATGCAGAAAGTGCCTCAAAAATTATGGGTATAAAAAAATGCATCTACCATAGTTTTCCAGACAACCAACTAGATAAAATTCCGTTATTACAAATCATTCAAAAAATAGAAGATCAGATAAAAAAAATTAAACCTGATTTGATTTTTACACATTTTGAAAACGATTTAAATCTAGACCATCAAATTATAAATAGAGCTGTAGTAACAGCCACTAGACCCAAACCAAATCTTAAATTAAAAAAGATACTTTTATTTGAAACCTTATCAAGCACAGAGTGGAAATTTTCGAGCAAAACAAAAAATTTTAGTCCTAATTATTTTGTAGATATTTCAAAAACAATAAAAAATAAAATTAAGTCTATTAAATGTTATAAAAAAGAAGTTTATAATTGGCCACATCCACGATCTGAAAAGGGTGTGAGGACTCTTGCAATGTTCAGAGGGCAATCTGTTGGCCTTAAATTTGCTGAGGCTTTTCAATTGCTTAGAAATATAGACTAAAATATTTTTAAAATTCAAAGGAAAAATAAATATAATGTCAATAAGTGTAATTATTCAGTCACGAATGGGCTCTAAAAGATTGCCGGGAAAAAATTTACTAAGTATTACAAAAAATAACCTCAGTTTAATTGAAATTGTAATAAAGAGAATCAAAAAAAGTAAACTAATTAATAATATTATCTTAGCTACCTCTAAAAAAAAAGAAAATGATATTTTAATAAATATCGCAAAAAAAAATAAAATCTTATCATTTCGAGGTAAAGAAAGCGATACTCTAAGTAGATATTACAATGCTGCAAAAAAGTATAAAACAAAAACTATTGTTAGAATTACTTCCGATTGTGCTTTAGTTGATGCAAAATTAATTGATAATTTTATTAAAATTTATAAAAGAAAAAAAAGCTCTTTTTTAAGTAATACTTTTCATCTTTTAGATAACAGATTGGTAAATAATAAAAAATCTTATTATCCAGATGGTTTTGATATTGAAATATTTAGTTTTGATTTATTAGAAAAAATAGAGAAGCAAACGCCTTTAAATAAGAGATTAGAAGGTGGTGTTGTTACCCCCTTTTTAAAAAGGAAAAATAAAGAGTTTTTAAAAAAATTGAAATTATGTATTCCAGAGTCTCCTTATCCAAATATCAATAAACTTAAATTATCTATTGATACATTTCAAGATTTAAAAAAGGTAAGGGAAATATTTGAACATTTTTATCCGAATATTTATTTCAGTTTTAAAGAAATTATCAGTTTTATAAAAAAAAAACATCATCTAAGTAAATCAAAAAATTTAGTTTATATTAACAAAGCCAAAAAAAATATTATGGGTGAAAATATGCTTTTATCTAAAAATCATAAAATGATATTACCTGACTTTTGGCCATCTTATTTTTCAAAAACTAAAGGAATAGATGTTTGGGATCTTAATAAAAGAAAATTTTCAGACATGAGTACAATGGGAGTAGGAACAAATCTTTTAGGTTACTCCATTAAACAAATTGATAATGCTGTTATAAAAACAATTAAAAAAGGAAATTTGAGCACTTTAAACTGCCCTGAAGAGGTCAGTTTATCTGAAAAACTTTTAGAACTCCACCCTTGGTTTGGAAAAGTAAAATTTGCTAGAACTGGTGGTGAAGCTAATTCGATTGCTATTAGGATAGCAAGATCAAATACTAAGAAACAAAATGTTGCTATTTGCGGATATCATGGGTGGCACGATTGGTATTTAGCTGCAAATTTGAAAAACAAAAAAAATTTAGATAAACATTTATTAAAAGGCTTGACACCTTTGGGAGTTTCAAAAAAACTTAAAAATACATCATTTCCCTTCAATTATGGTGATATCAAAGGTTTAAAAGATTTAATTTATAAAAAAAATATTGGAATAATAAAAATGGAAGTTTGTAGAAGTTCTAAACCAAACTTAAGATTTCTCAAAGAAGTTAAAAATCTATGCACTAAGAATCAAATAATATTAATTTTTGATGAGTGTACAACTGGATTTAGAGAGTGTTTAGGCGGAATGCATAAGAAAATAAAAATTTATCCGGACATATTGATCTTAGGGAAAACACTTGGAAATGGTTATGCAATTACTGCAGTCTTAGGCAAAGAAAAGTTGATGAATAATTCATCAAAAAGTTTTATCAGCAGTACATTTTGGACTGAAAGAATAGGACCAATTGCAGGTTTAAAAACTATTGAATTGATGGAAAAAATTAAGCCATGGAAAAAAGTAAACACTATTGGCAAAACAATGATGAAGATATGGGAAACTACAGCTAAAAAGAATAAGGTAAAAATAAAAGTATTTGGAATTCCTACATTAGCAAAATTTATTTTTTTAGAAAGACACGATGAATTTAAAACTTTTCTAACACAGGAATTTTTAAAAAATAATATTTTAGGCACAACAAGTTTTTACCCAAGTTATGCCCATAATAAAAGTTCATTAATTAAGTATAAAAAAATACTGAATAAGATTTTTAAAGAAATAAGTTTTTTTCAAAAAAACAAAATTAGCTCTACGAATTTTTTAAAAGGCGAAGTCAGTCGAGTGCCATTTTCTAGATTAAATTAAGATTATTTATGAAAGTTTTTATTTTAGCAGGTGGACTCGGATCAAGAATTTCTGAATATACAAAAACAATACCCAAACCAATGATAAAAATTGGAAAAAAACCAATTTTACTCCATATAATAAATATTTATCTTAAATGGGGTTATAATGATTTTTATATAGCTACAGGATATAAAAGCACTGTAATCAAAAAATTTTTTAAAAAATTTAAAAAAAATAATTCTAAATTTTTACATATCTTAGATGGAAAACTTTGTAATATAACACTTTTAGATACAGGTGTTAAGACAATGACCGGAGGAAGACTAAAATTTATGAAAAATTATTTGAGTAAAGATGAGAATTTTATGTTTACTTACGGAGATGGAATTTCAAGTGTAAATTTAAAAAAATTAGAAAATTTTCACAAAAAAAAAGGAAAACTTATAACAGTAACCGCAGTAAGGCCACCAGCTAGATTCGGAGAAATAATAATTAAAAGAGATTTAGTGAGCTCTTTTCAAGAAAAACCACAGGTTAAAAATGGATGGATTAATGGAGGTTTTTTCATAGCTAATAAAAATTTTTTAAATTTCATAAAAAAAAAATCGTCAATATTAGAAAAGGAACCATTAGAAATGGCTTCAAAAAAAAAACAACTTAAAGCATTTAAGCATTTTGGATTTTGGAAATGTATGGATACAAAAAGAGATAGGGATGAACTCAATCAATTAAGCAGAAAAGGTTTTTTTAAAAAGAAATTAGGTATATGATTCTTCAATAAATCTTATTTAATGAAAAATTTCTAAATGAAAAAAAATAAAAAAGTCTTAATTGTGGGAGGGACCGGGTTTATTGGTTACCATTTAGCCAAAAAATGTTTGAAGAAAGGTTGGGATACTCACAGCCTTTCATCAAATAAGCCGATTAAAAAAAGATTTTTAAAAAATGTAAAATATATAATTTGTGATATTTCTAAAAAAAGAAACTTAAAAAATAAATTAAGAGATAAGTATAATTATGTAATAAATTTAGGCGGTTATGTTGACCATTCAAATATTAAAAAAACTTATAAAAGCCATTTTTTAGGTTGTAAAAATTTGAGTGAAATATTTATAAATAATCAAATTACCTCATTTATTCAAATTGGAAGTAGCAGTGAATATGGAAGAAATAAATCTCCTCAACATGAGAAACTTAATTGCAAACCAACATCTATTTATGGTAAATCAAAATTACTAGCTACTAAACACTTGATGAATTTGTACTACAAAAAAAAATTCCCATGTACAATTTTACGTCTTTATCAAGTCTACGGTCCGTTTCAAGACTATAACAGATTTATTCCATTTGTTATTAAATCTTGCATTAAAAACGATAATTTCCCTTGTTCTCACGGAAATCAATTTAGGGATTTTATATATGTGACCGATGTTGTTGATGCGATAATTAAAACTCTGATCAAAAAGGAGAGTAATGGTAAGATTATTAATATAGGCTCAGGAAAAGTTAAAAAGATTAAAAACGTCATTGAAATTATAAGAAGACTCGCTCAAGGTGGAAAACCAGAGTACGGAATTTTAAAACTTAGAAAGGATGAAACGTTCAATATTTCTCCAAATTTAAAATTGTCAAAGAATTTATTAAATTGGAAACCTAAAACTAGTTTTAAAAAAGGGCTTAATACTACCATTAAACATATTAAAACAGAATTGAGAATATAAATTAGATATTGTCATAATTAATATGAGTTTACCTATTGAATTTAAACCAAAAAAAAATTTCTCTCTTGTTCGTTTTGGCAGAGATAATGATGGCGGTTACCTTATCGGATTTAACACCATTAAAAGCGCCAAGAGCTTGATATCTTTTGGAATTTTAGATGATTGTTCATTCGAAAATGATTTTAAAAGCAAAAATCCAGTTGAAATTTTTTGCTTTGACCATATAGATTATAAATCATATTGGATTAGAAGAATATACAACGATATAGGCGCATCCATTTATAATTTTAATTTTATTTTTCTTAAAACAATATTGAGATATTTTGAATTTAAAAGTTTTTTTAAAGATAAAGATAATTTTCTTTATAAAAAAAATTTAGTTAAAGGGAGTTTAAAAGAAATAATTGAAACCTATAAAACAATTAGAAAACCTTTTTTTATTAAAATCGACATAGAAGGAAGTGAATATAGACTATTAGATGAATTAATTTTTTACCAAAATTTTTTGACTGGACTCGTTATTGAGTTTCATGATGTAGATTTAAACCAAGGAAAAATTTCAGAATTTATAAATAATTTCAATTTAGAACTAACACATATTCATGCTAATAATTTTGGATTAAAAGATGAAAAAGGAGATCCAAAAGTGATCGAAATGACTTTTGAAAAAACTCCATTAATCAAAGAAGGTCCAAACAACTTGCCTAATGATCTTGATCAACCTTGTGACTCAAAAAATAAAGAAATAAAATTAAATTTTTTAAAGTAACAATATAAGTTTCAAACTTACGATGAGAAGAAAAATTATAACTATAATTTTTGAAAATTTGTTATATGGTGGGACCACCTCACATCTTATAAATTTTATGAATAGTAAGGCATGTAGAAAATACTATTTTAAAATAATTACGAACAAAAATAATGCTGGTATAAAAAATATAAATAAAAATTGTAAATCTAAAAAATTTGAGATTATAAATTTTAATTCATTAAATACTTTAGTGTCAAAGTTATTCTTACTGAAAGTTATTTTTTTTATAATTAAACCATTACTTTTTTTTTTCTCTATAATTCAAATGTTTTTAATTTTAAAAAAAGTTGACTCTGATGTAACATTACTTAATTGCGGTGGTTATGGTGATTTCAGAAGTGAAATGGCAAGCGCCATTGCTTTAAAACTACTTAAAAGGAAAAAACTATATTTATTAATTCATCACTGTTACTCAAAACCTATACTTTGGAGCAGTGTAATTGATTTAATAAATAAATATATTTCAAAAATTTTTAAAACAATTTTTTTTGTTTCAAAAGCAACAAAAGATTCTATCAAAAAAAATACCTCATTAATTAATAAAAACTCAAAATTTAAAATTATTTATAACGGAGTTACTGTGAGACGATTTAGTTTGAAAAAAATTAAAAAATTAAAAGTAAAAAAAGGTATTTTTAAGGTAGGTATGCTTTCAAGAATTGAAGACTACAAAGGTCAATTAAACATGATTTATTCCTTTTCAAAATTATCAGATAAAGAAAAAAAAAAGTTTAAAGTTTTTTTCATCGGAGATGGAAATCCTACTTTCATCAAAAAAATTAATAATATAATTAGACTAAACAATCTAACTAGGTATTTTCGAATTATAAACTATTTAAAAATTGACAGTTATACCATTTTGAATAATTTCGATATAACAGTATCTTTAACAAAAGATTTTGAGGGATTTGGTTATTCTGTTGCTGAATCATTGTTTGTAAAGACACCAGTAATCTCGACAAATGTAGGAGGAACTAAAGAAATTCTAAATGATAAAGTTGCTGATATAGTAAAACCTAATGACAGTATGGGTGTCGTAAAAAGTCTCAGAGATTTCTTATTGAGAAAAAATAAATTGAAAAACAAAGCGAGAAGAGGAAGGAAAAGGATTATAAAATATTTTAATTCTGAGAAAATGAGTAATGAATTTTTAAGAAACTTTGAATTAATAAAATGATTTTAAAAAACGTATATCGAAATAAAAAAATACTTATTACTGGACATACCGGGTTTAAGGGTTCTTGGCTAAGCGCATGGTTAATTCTTTTAGGAGCAAAAGTCATAGGAATTTCTGACAAATTTTCAACAAATCCTTCTCACTTCAAATCTTTAAAAATAAAAAGAAAAATAAGACATTATTCGCAAGATATAAGAAATCTTAAAATGATTAAAAAAATTTTCATAAAACATAAACCAGATTATGTTTTCCATTTAGCTGCTCAACCATTAGTAAAAACTTCCTACGTTGACCCAATAAAAACTTTTGAAACCAATATGTTAGGAACATTAAATGTTCTTGAGTCTTTGAAATTTATTAATAAGAAGTGTACAGCGGTTATTATTACAAGTGATAAAGTTTATAAAAATTTTGAAATTAAAAAGGGTTATAAAGAATCAGATAAGTTAGGTGGCTACGATCCATATAGTGCCTCAAAAGCAAGCGCAGAATTAATTATACAATCGTATATAAAATCTTATTTTTTAAAAAAAAAAAATATTCTCATAGGAATAGCTAGAGCTGGAAATGTAATAGGTGGAGGAGATTGGTCAGAAAATAGATTAATTCCTGATTGTGTTAAATCTTGGTCTAAAAATAAAACTGTTTCATTAAGAAACCCCCAATCGACTCGACCATGGCAGCATGTATTAGAGTCATTGTGGGGTTATTTATTACTATCTTTAAAATTAGAAAAGAATAAAAAACTTCACGGGGAGGCATTTAATTTTGGTCCAGATAATAAATCAAGTTATGATGTTTATTCAGTTGTAAAATTAATGGGGCATTATTGGAAAAATGTTAGAATAGAAAAAATTAAGAGAAAAAAAGGCAGCCTGTATGAATCCGGTTTATTAAAATTAAATTCAAACAAAGCAAAAAAATTGTTAAAGTGGAAAACCATACTTACATTTGATGAAACAATAAAATTAGTTGCTGATTGGTATAAAAATTATTATAGTAAACAGTATACATCATCTATTACTTTTTCTCAGATAAAATTGTTTATGAGTTTTTTAAAACAAAGAAGTTTTTGATATTTTAATTTTTGGGTGTGTAGTTCAGTGGTAGAACGCTACGTTGACATCGTAGAGGTCATAAGTTCAATTCTTATCACACCCACCAAATAATCGATTTCTAAATCTCTATTTTATGAAAAAATGTAAAATTTTTATATTAGGATGATAAAATAAAATAATTTTCTTCGATTCTAAAAATTAAGTAAATTATTAATCTAAAAACAAAAAAAAATCATTGGCAGTTTGAAAAAAAAACGACAACAGAGTATAAAATACTTTTATGATTATATGTGTAAACATGGAAATTATATTAACAATTATCAGCAATTAAAAGAAAAATTGATTATAAGTTAATATGTTTAAAATTGATAATCATATAATTGGTGGTTCAAAAGTTTTTATAATTGCAGAAATTGGGATAAACCATAAAGGGAGTCTAAATATCTGTAAAAAATTAATTTATAATGCAAAAAAGATTGGTGCAGATGCAGTTAAACTTCAAATCTCTAATCCTGAATACAGTTATGAAAAAAATACTCCCTCATATAAATTATTTATAAGTAACAAACTTTTATTTTCTGAAATTAAAGAAATTAAAAAATTTTGTAAATCTTTAGGTATAACCTTATTTGCAACACCTGGTGATTTTCAGAGTTTAGAATTAATTAAAAAACTTAATTTTCCAGCTATCAAAATTTCTTCAGGCCTAATGACTAACGAGGCATTAATTAAAGAAGCAATTAAACTTAAGAAACCTATAATATTTTCTACTGGTCTTGCTTTTAAAAGTGAAATCAAAAGAATAGTATCAATTTTAAAAAAATCCAAAAAGAGTAATTTTGCAATTCTTAGATGTACTTCGTTGTACCCATGTCCGGAAAAGCTTCTTAATTTAAATAGTTTAAAAAGTTTACAAAAAGAATTTCCAAAAATACCTGTTGGCTATTCTGATCACACCAAAGGTATAGATGCGTGTGTTGCAGCTACTGCCTTGGGGGCCAAAATTATCGAAAAACACATTACACTTAAATCTAATTTTAAAGCACCTGATCAAAAAGTTTCAATTGAACCTAGTGGTTTTAAAGAACTTGTAAAAAAAATTAGGTTTATCGAAAAAATATTAGGTCAGGAAAATATTTTTCCTAATAAACTAGAAATCAAAAAAAGATCTACATATCATAGATCAATAATTACAGTAAAAAATATTTTAAAGGGTGAAGTTTTTACAAAGGATAATATTGCTTTAAAAAGATCTTTGACTAAAAAACAGGGCCTTCATCCAAAATATTTTTTCAAAATCATTGGGAAAAAGTCAAAAGCAGATCTAAGAAGTGGAACGAAGTTAACTAAATCAAATTTTAACGGTTTTCCTAAGTTATGAAGAAAAGGATCTTAATAACTTCAGTAGGTGGAATATTTTCCCATGACTTAATTAGGTCACTAAGAATGATTAAAAATATTTTTATATTAGGCACAGATATCAGAAAAACTACTAACGCTTATTTTTTGGATAAATTTGTGCAAATACCTGATCCAACCAAAGATGGAAAGCAATATATTAAAAAAATAATTTATTTTTGTAAAAAATATAAAATAAACTTTATTATTCCTTGTTCTGAAAATGAGTGTATAGAAATTTCTAAAAACTATGAAAGGCTCTTAAAATTAAAAATTTATACATCAGTTAGTAAATTTGTTGTTACAAAAACTTTAATTGATAAACATAAACTATTTACCGTCCTGAAACAAAACTCTATTGATGTAGGTCAATGGTACACAATAAACAATTTTAAAAATTTAGAAAAAATTTCAAAGTTGATGGGTTATCCTAAGACAAAACTAATTATCAAGCCAAGATCAGGATCTGGTTCAAAAGGAGTGATAATTTTAAACTCAAAAATTAAAAAATTTAAATACTTATTAAATGATGTTAAACGTTTTTGTGGATCTGGCTCGTTAAAAGCAATAAATAGAGAGCTAAAAAGGAGAAATAGAAATTTTTCAAATTATTTTTTAATGCCATACTATAATTACAAAACATTTGATGTTGACTGCCTAGCTAAAAATGGTGAAATGAAATTGTGTATACCAAGATTAAGAACATATGAGAACCCATTATCTCCAACAAACCAAGGGTGTAAAATCACCAATGATAAATTAATAATAAATTACTGTAAAAAAATTGTAAAAGCTTTGAAAATCGATGGAGTTTGTGACTTTGACATTATCCTAAGAAAAAATAAAAAACCTCAAATTATTGATGCAAGCTGTAGGTTAAGTGGTTCTTCCACTGCAAGTTTATCAATTGGTTTAAATGTTCCTTTAATACTTGTAAAATTATTTTATAAAGAAAAAATAAATATTAAAAAATTTAAAAAAATCTACCAAGTTTTTCCACAAAGTAGATTTGAATTAGTAAATAAATGAACAAAAAAATTAAAACTTTATTAGTTGGCTTGGGGTCTGAAATTGGATCTACATTGATTAGTATGACCTCATCAAAAAAAGAAACTATTCAAATTACTGGAGTAATTACTAATGAAATATTTAAAAAAGATCTAAGAAAGAATTTAGAGTCTTTGATTGCTAGAATTGTAATAAATGAACCTGAAATGATTAATCGAATTAGCTTCAATGAAAAAGAATCCTCATTAATAATCAATAAAAATAAAATTCGTATTTTTTGGGGTAATGTAAAAAAAGTGGATTTAAATAAAATTAACACAAAATTTGATATAACTATTATAGCCACCTCAAAGGATCATATTAATGATAAAACTTTTATGAAAAAATTTTTGAAAGTAAGTAAGTTTGTTTTTGGAGTTGCCGAGTCTAACAATTTGCCGTCAATTTATCCAAACATAATCAACACAAAATCAAAGTTTTTTGAAAAAAAACCTATGAATATTTTTGAAGTTAAAGATAAGGCTTTTGCTCTAGGTTCATGCCAAACAAATGGTTGGCAATCACAATTAAGGCTGATAGCTGAAATATTTAATAATATTAAACTTAATAATTATAAAATGTTAGGTTGTGAACTAGATATTATTCATCCAGATACACCAACAGGAAAACTTGGGACAAAAAGCATTAATCCCCGGGATCAAGACGCTAGAAATAACTTAAGACCAGGTTTTTCACAAGTTGAAAAATCTATGAAAAAAATTTTTAAATCAGCACATCTTAAAAATACAATTTCTTTAAGAACGCTCACATCACCACCAGGCTACCAAATTTCTAGATTTTATATTTCTTATTCGGCCAGTGGCAAAAAAGAAATTTCTAAAAAATATTTTAAAAAAAAAATAATAGAATTTTGTAAAAAAAATAGATTTATAATTAATTACACTGAAAGTACTTTAGGAAGTAGGGCTTTTGAAAAATTAGAAACTTCAGCGGTTTTACTTTTAAATGATAAATATTTTCAATTTAATAATAATTTTTTAAAAATTAATAGTAAAAAAGATCAATTACTTCAGATTGTGTTTCAATCTTATGTACATAATACTAGAGGATATTGCAGAAGCGTAATTGAGTCCATAAAAAAAATACTTGATAGGTTCAATAGAAAAAAAAATATTAGTTGTTGGAACTAAAGTGAAAATCCTTAAAAATTCTGAAAAATATACTGTATTTAAAATAACAAAGAATAAAAAAAATTTTATTCTTAAAGTCTCGAATAGATCTCCTAATAAAATTTTACGAGAAATTTACCATATAAAAAAATTAAAAAAATCATCAAAGTTTTTTGATGAAAAAATACCTAAAATTGTCAAACATGGAAAAATTAAGAGAGGAATTAATAAAAATAAAGGCTTTTACGTAATGAGTTTTGTGAAAGGCCCAACTTTATCTGAATTATTTCAATTAAATCTGTTTAATAAAGAAAAAAGAGTAAAAATTTTTTGGGATTTATCGCAAATACTTATCAAAGAAATCAGAAGTGCAAAGTATTTAAAACTTGAAAAAAATGAGTCATTTAAACTTTTCAAAAAATTAATAGATATTGAATATAAAAAAATAATAGAAAAAGATTTTTTTAAAAATTTATTGAGTAGAAAAAAAATTTTAATAAATAATAATTCTTTTTTAAATATAAATAATTGCTTAAAAAAAATTCTAAGTTCTAAAAAAATTAAATTGGTAAGTAAAAATTATAATTATCTTAGCAAGAATAATCATTGGAATTTTCATGGAGGAAATATTATTTTTCCATCATATAAAATAAGAAATTTTAGTATAATAGATCCGGATTCTTCATGGAGCTATAATGATCCTTTTTTTTCAATTGCAAGACTAATATACACTTTCCCTCATGACACAATGGAGTATGATAAATATTATTTACAATCTGATGATTTTTTTAGAAAGAATAAAAAAAAACCAATTTCATTCAAAATAAAGTATACATGGGGAAAAAAAATTTATCATAACTACGTTAATGTGTTTAAAGATTTTTTTAATTATTTTGATAAAAAGAATTTTTTTTATAAAAGATTAAATAATATTGAGTTTATTAGACTCAATCTCTCACTTATTCTTTGCTTTTTACGTGGTATAAATGCCAATCATCAACCAAAAATAAATTTTTTAAAGAAAAAATCTAATAATTTTCAGAATAAGGGCCTTTATATATATTTGTTTTTTTTGATTTATTTGAACAAATTTACTAAAAAATTGATTAATGATAGATAAAGATTTTATTAACAAAACTGCATTGATTACTGGCGGAAGCAAAGGTATTGGGAGAAGTATTTGTGAAGAATTTGCGAAGAGGGGAACTGCCGTAATTTTTACCTACAGAAAAAACGATAAGAGCGTAAAATCATTAATTAACTTATCTAAAAAGTATAATCAGAAAATATATGGCTATAAAACAAACAACCTAACAGATAAAAATTTAAAAATTTTTTTAAAAAAAATAAAAAAAAAACATAAAAAAGTAAATTTCTTAATAAATAATATTGGAGATGCCATCAAAAGATCAGAATTTGTAAAATCATCTGATGATTTATGGCTAAAAAGTTTAGACTTTAATTTGATGTCGGCTGTAAGAACAACAAAACATTTATTAAATTTATTTAGAAGCGATCAAATAAATTCAATTGTTAATATTGGCTCTATTTCAGGAAAAACTTTTGGACAGGGTGACTCTCTCCACTATGGTGTTTCTAAATCTGCACTCCATGGATTTACAGTTGGTCTATCAAAAGAATTAAAAAAAACAAGAGTTAACTGCGTGGCTCCAAATGCAGTGGATACAGATTTTCAGAAAAGACACTCATCAAAACAAAGAATTAAAAATATAATAAAAAAAAATAAATCTGGAAGATTGGCTACATCCAAAGAAGTTGCTGATTTAACTTTGTACTTATGCTCAAGAAAAGCAGATTTCATCAATGGAGAAATTATTTTTATGACTGGGGGAATAAAATAAATTTAAGTCCATCACAAAGAAAGACCCTTATTTAGATGAAATTAATGGGTATTTACATATTAATTTAAAACCACTATAAAGCATTGCCTGGTAATTATTGCGAAGGGGCTACACCCGATCCCATTCCGAACTCGGAAGTTAAGTCCTTCAGCGCCGATGGTAC
>MDSZ01007891.1_pt1 | contig 19363 bp, 25 predicted proteins | sample 811201 | NCBI WGS metagenome assembly MDSZ01 (sample SAMN05326647, study PRJNA326480) | marine metagenome | isolation source: seawater | place: Indian Ocean: North | collected 2010 | reverse complement strand
TAGTACGCTAAAAGCAGTTTCAGTTCCTAATCTATCTAAACTTTTTGCTAATTTCATATCTAATATTAGAATCCTTAATTTCTAAAAGCAATATTTTCTTTACTTAAATCTTTAATTTTTTTTTTACCTAATAAAATCATATCTCTTCTTAATTCCTCTTTCATCCTTTGTAATATCATTTCAACGCCTTTTTGGCCACCAGCACTCAGTGCGAAGAGAAAACCTTTCCCAAAACTGCAGGCTGTTGCTCCTAACGATAAAGCCTTTAAGACATGTGTTCCTCTTCTTATTCCTCCATCAACTATAATTTCAATCTTACCTCCCACTGCATCAACTATTGTTTTTAGTTGATCAAATGGTGATCTAGATCCGTCTAATTGTCTGCCCCCATGATTTGAAAGCATTATTGCGCTTGCACCTATGTCAATTGCTCTTTTTGCATCTTCTACCGACATTACGCCTTTAAGAGCAAAAGGACCTCGCCATCTTTTTATACAATATTCTGCGTCTTGCCAGCTCATGGCAGGATCATATTGCTCATTTATATATTCCATTACTCCTTTGGCTATCGAAGAACCTTTTTTTGTAAAATGTGAAACATTTGCTAACTCAAATTTTTCATGGGTTAAATAATTAAATGTCCACTTAGGATGGGTAATGAAACTCATTAAACTTTTTAATGTTATTTTAGGTGGAGTAGTAAATCCCCAGCGATGATCCCTTTCTCTGTTTCCTGCAACAACAGTGTCTACGGTTAAACATAATGATTTAAAACCTGAACTTTTACATCTATCAATTAAGTTATCGGTCAAAGCTTGATCTTTATGGATGTATAATTGAAACATTTTCGGACCACCTGAAATATTTGCAATTTGTTCGATCGACGATGTTGCCATTGTAGACATACTGTAAAAGGTTCCATATTTTTCTGCTGCTTTTGCAGATGCTTTGTCACCATCGTGATGATAAAGTCGTTGCATTGCTGTTGGAGATAAAAAAAGAGGCATGTCTATCTTAGCTCCTAATACAGTAGTAGATAAATCGGGTTCGCCGACACTAGCCAAAATATTTGGAACAAGATCATACTTAGAGAAAGACTCAGTATTTCTTCTTAAAGTACTTTCATCATCAGAGCCGCCGTCAATGTAATGAAAAATTGGAGCCGGTAAATTTTTTTTAGCAAGCTTTCTAAAATCTTCGAAATTATAACAATCACTAAGACTCATTATTTTCTGAATCTTAAATTCTTCCTACTTAATTCACTTATTTTCGTACAGCCCATTAACTTCATGTCTCTTTCTAATTCTGATTTATACTGACCTAAAGCTCGTTCAACACCAGCTTGACCTGCTGCTGCAAGAGCATATAGATATAATCTTCCTCCTGAGCAAGCCTTTGCCCCGAGAGATAATGCTTTAAGCATGTGAGTTCCTCTGTGAATTCCACCCTCACAAATTACATCAAGCTTATCTCCAACTGCATCCACAATTTCTGCAAGTTGATCAAAAGGAGATCTTGATCCGTCAAGTTGTCTTCCACCGTGATTTGAAACCATAATTCCTGTACACCCAATATCAACCGCTCTTTTAGCATCCTCAACAGACATTACTCCCTTCAAAGCAAAGTGTCCTCCCCACTGCGCACAAAGTTTTTCTGCGTCTTTCCAATTCATCGATTGATCTAGCATTGTGGAAAAATAATTTCCTATGGAGGTATTAGTACTGGTGCCTGCCTCTAGATAATCTTGAATATGAGGAAGTTCAAATTTACCTTTAGTAAGATAATTTATTCCCCACATGGGTTTTGTAGCAAAACTAAATAGGCTAGATAATGTTAATTTTGGTGGAGAGGTAAAACCTGTTCTCAAATCTCTTTCCCGATTTCCCCCAGTTATTGTGTCAACGGTTAGAGCCATAACATCAAATTTTGCAGCCTTGGCTCTTTCAAGGCAAGAAGTGTTTAAACCTCGATCTTTATGAAAATAAAACTGAAACATTTTAGGAGTATCAACCATTGAAGATATTTCCTCTACACTCACTGTTGCCAAAGCAGACACACCAAACATTGTATTAAATTTTTGTGCAGCCTTTCCAACTGCTCTTTCACCATCGTAATGAAAAAGTCTTTGTAATGCAGTTGGAGAAAGATAAAAAGGTAGATCAAGTTTTTTTCCAAATATGGTGGTTGACAAATCGATATTCTCAACTCCTCTTAAAACATTTGGAATTAAATCAACATCATCAAAAGCACTTGTATTTCTGGCGTATGTAACCTCATCATCTGCTGCTCCGTCGATATAATGAAAAATAGGGGAAGGTAGCTTTTTTTTTGCTAGTTTCCTGAAATCATAATAATTATGACAGTCTTTTAATCCCATAATTTAAAAATTTTTAGAGAATGTAATTTGTTGGTTATCAGTTCCAGGATTGATTGTGCCCCAGTCATTATTTGAGATATGACTGTAGCTATAACCAATTTTAGTATTTTCAGATAAATTTAAGCCAATTTTAATTTCACTTTTAAATTCGATAACATCACCTAAATCTTTTCCATTACCTTTTTCATAGTAACCAGGAGTAAAACTTGGCATAATTTTTATTGGACCAAGTTCATATTGTCCTTCTATGCCCGAGTAGAAATATACTGAGTTTTTACCAGTTATGAATGCACCAGTAACTGGGGAAATTTTTCCGATAAATGTGTCTCTATACAGGTTAGGATTTTTGTGTTCTAAACCAAATAAAGTTGTTTTATCGTCACCTTCATCATCAATTACATCAAATTGTCCTGTATAAAATGATATATCTCTATCTCCATTCTCAGCGTTTGCCACTGAGAATACTAAAAAAAATAGTATGTAAAAAAATTTTTTCATACTTTAAACTACTACCTATTTTTCAAAAAGTATAGATGCAATTAATCTAAATTTTCCTTTTTTTCTTTAATGCAAAAAATATTATTAAACCTCCAGCAACTAATACAAAATATGGTAAAAACCAAAGTAAGAAATTATTTTTATTAAATAATGGATCGTATAATATCCATTCACCGTATTTTTCAACTAAAAAATCATATATTTCCTTTTCAGTTTTACTTTGATTAATTTGATCTTTAACAACTAATTTTATGGTCTGGGAAAATTCTGTATTTGAGTCTGCGATAGATTGACCCTGGCATACTAAACATCTTATATTCTTATAAATTCTCTTTTCTAATTCATTTACCTCTGTAGCATTAAGACTAAAAGTTAAATTTAAAAAAAATATATATAAAATTAATTTTTTAATCATTTTTTTATTGTTTCAATAATTTCTTTAATATTATCCTCACTTAATGGTCCAATATACTTTTTAATGACTACCTGATTTTTATTAATTAATATTGTTTCAGGAATTCCGTAGATACCAAACTTAACAGATTCCACACCATCTTTATCTAAACCAATTAAATCGTAAGGGTTGCCTAATTCATTTAAAAAATTTTGTGCATTATCTTTATTGTCTTTGTAATTTATACCAACGATGTATAAATTCGATTTATTTTTAATATCAACAAGAAATTTGTGTTCCAATCTGCATGGAGCACACCAGGATGCCCAAAAATTAATTAAAGAGTTTTTATTTTTTAATATTTTATTTGTTAAAATTTCACCATTTTTGTTAAAATTTTCATATTGAAAATTATCAATTTTTTTTCCAACTAAATCTCTTGTGTCATATCGAGGATTAATATTTAACCCTAAGAAAAATATGGTTAAAATAAAAAATATGGATAAAAAAAATAAGTATTTTGTTAAATTAATTTTCATTTTCTATAATTAATTTTCATTATCCCGCCAAAACACATTAGCAGTGTTGACAGCCAAATAAATATCATAAAAGGTTTTTTTTGAAACTTGATATTATAAAGATCTGATTTATTGATATTGCTCATGGTTAAATAAACATCTTTTAACAAATCAGACTTTATAGAGGCCTCATAAGTCAATGTGCTAGGGCTGTCATAAATTCTAATTTCTGGATAAAGCTTTTCCTCTGTTTGTGAAGAATTGTTTGTTACACTAAATTCTCCAATTAGTGTTTTATAATTTGCCTTTTCCTCTAAGCTCATTGAAATAAATTTTATGTTAAATTCTTTAAATTGTTTTTGTTCACCTACTCTTAAGTTAAAATCTTTTTCGTGTGAAAAGTTATGATTTATACATATAGAGAGGATCAAGAGGCCAAACCCAAAATGAGTTATTATTCTTGAGAGATTAAAGTTGATCTTCTTTCTTAATGAAAGTACCAGATCATTTATAGAATAGAAAATTAAAAAAAGAGAAGAAATTATTGTTAAGTTGGAGATTAAGTTTATTTTTTTAAAAAAATAAATAATTAATATATTCATTAATACTGACAAAGATAAAATTATTATTAAGTTTTTTACCCTGTCAAATTTTCCATTTATCCAAGAAATACTTGGCCCTAAAGCCATTAAAAATAAAAATGGGATTAAAAGTGGAATTATAACTAGGTTATAATATGGTGGACCCACTGATATTGGATTATTGCCTAATACCTCAGTAAAAATAGGATAGAGAGTTCCAATTAAAACTGTTCCTAAATAAAACATCATAAACCAGTTGTTAGAAAGTACAAATGTTTCTTTGCTTAATATAAAAAAATCATACTTTTCTTTCTTGAAGTTATTGAAAAATATAATCATAGAAGAAAAGATCATCGTAGACAAAAAGAGTAAAATATATATTCCTCTGGAAGGATCATTTGCAAAAGTATGCACTGAGTTTAAAATACCTGATCTTACTAGAAATGTTCCTGTCACACTTAATGTAAATGTTAAAAGACATAAAATTATTACCCAAAAGTATAATGTTTTTCTTTTTTCTAGTACTAGTAAAGAATGAATTAATGCTGTCATTGCAAACCAGGGCATCAAAGATGAGTTTTCTACAGGATCCCAAAACCAAAATCCTCCCCATCCGAGTTCATAGTATGCCCAGATTGATCCAAAAGTAATTCCAAGTGTTTGAAAGATCCACGAAGCCATTACCCAGTTTTTAATCGAATTAGCAAACAAAGAACTTTTGTAATTACAAAGCAACGAGGCTAATGCTGCAGAAAAATAGATTGAAGATCCAACAAAACCAACATACAGCAGAGGTGGATGAATAGCTAATGCCGGGTCTTGTAGTATGGGATTTAAGCCCATTCCCTCTTTAGGAACCGGATATAGATATTCAAAAGGATTTGAATTTATAAATAAAAAAAGCATGAAAGCAAAAATCAAAATATTTTGTATTAGAAGAGAGTATAATTTAAATTTAACCTCGTCTTTTTTTCTATTAATGAGAAATAAAAAAGAAAAAATAACCATGATATTTATCCATAACAACATGCTGCCCTCATGATTGCCCCAGGTTCCTGATATTTTATAAAACAAAGGTTTTAATGTATGTGAATTCTGAAAAACAGCTAATAAAGAAAAATCAGAAATTATGAAACCTGCCATTAAGGAAAAGAAACATGTAACAGCAAAAGTTGTTTGAAAGAGCGAAAGTGTGACAAATTTATTTGACGAGATTGCTAAAAAATTATTTGTATAGATATCTTTAAAAGAAAGATAAATGATAGTTAAAGTTGATATCAAAGTTAGCAAAATTAAAAAATTTCCAAAATTACTTATCATATTTTTTTAAACTTTTTTTTATTTCTGGAGGCATGTAGTTTTCATCATGTTTTGCTAAAATCCTATCTGCTATGAAATAGTTATTATCTTGCAATCTTCCTTCTGCTACTACACCTTTATTTTCTAAGAAAAGATTTGGCACTGTACCTTTAAAACTTACAAAAATTTCATTTTCAAAATCTGTGACTACAAATTTTATTTCGTCACCAAAAATCTCTATGGAACCCTCTTTAACCATACCCCCAAGTCTTACCTTCTTTCCAATAATATCATTAATCTTCTTATTTAGATCAGTTGGTGTTTTAAAATATAAAAGATTTTGATTTAAAGTTTTGACTACAAAAAAAACTATTAAAATAGAAAATATTATTGAAAAAGATAAAAATATTAATCTGTTTCTGGCTTTTTTCGCTAGCATTTAAAAATGCTTTATATTAATTTTTTTCGAGAAATTAATATTTGGTTTATTAATCTTGACCGTCCTAAAACTTTTACTTTTTTATCATTTGGGAGTTTATTTAATTCTGCGATAAAGTCCTTCTCGTATTTATTGAGAGTTTTTTTAGTAATGAAATATACTAATCCGCAAGCTACAAATGTAATAGCAAAAGATAGCCAGACAAAAAGTCCGTAGCCACCCATAGTAAAAAATTTAATAATCATAGTCTATTTAAGTTTTTTTTCTTTATTTTAATGATTTCTGTTTTGAATTTCATTAGAAAAATCATCGCACAATATATCAAGAAAGCTAATAACATCAACGATAAAGGTAAAAGCATCGATTTATCAATGGTAACCTTGCCTATCACATTTATACTTGATGTTTGGTGTAATGTATTCCACCAATCAACAGAAAATTTAATTATGGGTAAATTTATTGAACCAAGTATTATAGTATAAGAAGACAATCTATTAGATGTAGACTCGTTTTCTATAAATTTCGTTATAAATATAAAAAGTAAATAAAAAAACATCAGAACTAACATTGATATGAGTCTTGCATCAAGAGCCAGCCAAGTTCCCCATGTTGGCCGCCCCCAGATCGATCCTGTGATAACAGCTAAAGATGTAAACAAAAGACCAATTGGTGCTAAACTTTTATTTATAATGAATAAATTTTTAATCTTAAAGATATAATTTCCAAGTGAAGAAATTAACATAACAGAGTAGCATGCCAATGCTATCCAAGCAGCAGGCACATGAACATACATTATCCTAACTGCCTCCCCCTGAAGATAATCTGGGGGAGAAATTATAAGAGCAAATGTTAATGAAACTACCAAAATTGGGAAAAAAATAGCATTTAAGATTTTAAATATTTTTCCGATAAAAAAAATAAAATTGTTATGATTTATATAATTCATCATAATTAGATTTTTATAATATAATTTGATTTTTTTGAAGATGGCATTTGAGCCTAATTGGAAATTGAGAGGGAGTTAAAAAGTATGAGTTAATTCCCAACTAGGCTAAACGATTAAGATATAATCAAAATAAATGACAAAGATTTGGGCCAAAAATGTTCAATTTGTGGCTTTTTATTCTTTAGTTGGACTTTTTGAAATAATTTGAACCTTTTTTGCCAAGGAAAATTTCTTCTATCAAAGGATGTTTTACTGGTTCGCCTGTACGGTCAATTAATAAATTTTGTTCGGATACATAAGCCTCATAAGTGACATCATTACTCTCAGCCAAAAGATGATAGAAGGGCTGGTCTTTTCTTGGTCTAACATCTTTAGGTATAGACTGGTACCATTCTTCAGAATTATTAAATTCAAAGTCTACATCGTAGATTACGCCTCTGAAATTAAAGTGTCTGTGTTTGACAACTTCCCCAATAGAAAATTTTGCTGTGTTAATTGACATAATTAAAAGATAAGAATTTTTTGATTAAAATCAATATATAAATTTTATTATTATCAAATATATGTTAGGAATGAATTGTGAATAAGTCTTTATTAAAATTTTTGACTGACTTCGGGCCACTTTTTATATTTTTTCTTTTTTATTACAAAAATGATAATAACCTTAGCGCTGCTATACTTCCACTCATTATTTCAACAATTATAGCTGTTATCGTGGTCTATATTGTGGAAAGAAAAATTCCATATGTTCCTTTAATAGGAGCGATTCTTATATCTTTCTTTGGTGGTTTAGCTTTATATCTTAATAATCCAATTTTTTTATATATAAAACCTACCATAATTAATTTGTTATTTGCAGTTGCCTTAATAGTGAGTAATTCAATTTTTAATAAGAATTTACTTAAAATTTTATTGCAGAATTCTTTACCCCTTAATGAAAGTGGATGGGAAATTTTGAATAAAAGATGGGCATATTTTTTTATTTTTTTAGCAATTTTGAATGAATTAATTTGGAGATCTCAAGCCCCAGAAAATGAGCATATATGGGTTAATTTTAAAGTTTGGGGAATACTGCCCTTAACATTTATTTTTACTTTAATGCAAATTCCACTAATAAATAAATATAAACAATGAAAAGTCTAAGATTAGTAATAAATAATGATAACTTTAGAAAAAATAAAGATACATTTTTTATCAAGAATGAACTTAAAACAATCTTAGATTTATATGCAAAGATGGTTTCAAATGGATCATGGAGAGATTACGGTCTTAGTTTAGGGCCAAGACAAATTTCATTTGATATTTATCAAAGGTCATCTGATAAACCAATTTTAAAAATCCAAAAAAATTTGAAACCTTCACAGAAAAACGAAAGATTTTTGATCAAAGATAAAAATGGGTCAGTTTTAGAAAAATCAGAAAATTTAGAGAGTCTTATAAATAAGATTAATTGGTTGAAATTTAAGATTGTGGTTTAAGGTTATCTTCTTTGTCCAAATAGTCTAAGAAGCATAATAAATAAATTTATGAAATCTAAGTAAAGGGTTAGAGCGCCCATTATAGCTTTTTTGCCGATTATCTCTCCGCTATCACCTGCAAAATACATATTTTTAATTTTCTGAGTATCATAAGCAGTTAAACCAACAAAAACTAAAACGCCTATTATTGATATTACAAAATACATCATTGTTGATTTAAGAAAGATGTTAACTATAGAAGCGATTATAATTCCAATTAAGCCCATCATTAAAAAAGAGCCTAATTTAGTCAAATCTCTTTTTGTTGTGTAGCCGTAAATACTCATAGCGCCAAATGTCCCGGCTGTAATGAAAAACACTCTTGTGATGCTTGTTCCTGTATAAACCAAAAAAATTGAGGACAAAGAAGCACCCATCAGTCCAGCAAATATCCAAAAAGTAGTTTGAGCTTTTGCTGCGCTCATCTTTCTAATTCCAAAACTCATATAAATTACCACTCCAAGAGGAGCTAGCATTAATACCCACATCAGTGCTGAATTATAAATTGCGTTTCCTAAACTTGTTAAACCAATTATCTCACCGCTTGGTCCATTAACCACTGCTAATTTAAAAAGAATTAATGCAACAATTCCAGTAAGGGCAACTCCGGATGCCATATAGTTATATACTTTTAGCATATAAGATCTTAATCCCTGATCTATTATTGCTTCTGAGACAGATGATTTTGTCGTAGTAGTTTGTTTGTTAAATTCCATAAACCCTAATATAGTTACTTTTAACTACTTTTCAATAGTGAATAATTAATTTAAAAATTAGCAAAAATTTAATAAATTTTTATGAAATACAAAAAACTAGGCACAACTGACTTGAAAGTAAGCTTAATTTGTCTCGGAACTATGACTTGGGGTGAACAAAATAGTCAAGCAGAGGCATTTGAACAAATGGATTATGCTCACGAAAAAGGTATCAATTTTTTCGATACTGCTGAACTTTACCCAGTTCCTCCCAAAGGATCTACTTATGGAAAAACAGAAATTATGATTGGTAATTGGTTTAAAAATAAAAAATCTAGAGATAAAATAATTTTGGCTTCTAAAGTTGCTGGACCTAGATGTGATTGGATTAGAGATGGTGAAAACAGTTTTTCAGGAAAAAATCTTGAAGAAGCCGTAGATGGAAGTTTAAGGAGATTACAAACAGATTATATAGATCTATATCAATTGCATTGGCCAGAAAGATCAGTAAATAATTTTGGACAAATCAGTTACATTCACAGAAGCAAAGAAAGTCCGTGGAGTAGTTTCGAGACTGTATTAGAGTCATTGGAAAAATTATTAAGAACTGGAAAAATAAGATATATTGGATTGTCTAATGAAACACCGTATGGTGTTTCAAAATATATTGAAATTTCAAAAAATAAAAACCTACCAAGGATGATGTCTATACAAAATCCATATAGTTTAGTTAACAGAACGTATGAAATCGGTCTCTCAGAAATTTCCATAAGAGATAAGTGTGGTTTACTTGCCTATTATCCCTTAGCAACAGGATATTTATCTGGAAAATATCGTAATAACCAAAAACCAGAAAACTCAAGACAATTTTTATTTAAGGGCTGGGAGCGCTTTGGTAATCCAAGAGCGCTTAAAGCTTATGACGCTTACTATGAATTGGCAAAAAGTTATGGAATAAGTATTGCTCAACTTTCACTGGCTTTTGTTAATTCAAGAGAATTTGTTACTAGCAATATAATTGGAGCTACTAATATAGATCAGTTAAAAGAGAATATTAGCAGCATCGATATTGAATTAAATAAAGAAATTCTTGAAAAAGTGAATTTAATTCATGATGATTACCCAAATCCTGCACCTTGATCAGCACCATTGAATTAATTAATTTTTAGTAATAAAAAGAATAATGAGTATTAAAAAAATTTTTATATTTTTCGTGTTTATACTATTCAGCACAAAATTATTGGCTGCCACGCCTAAATCTACTGGTAAGTATAAAAACTGGGAAAGTTTTAGCTTTACTGATGATAAAGGGAAAGTGTGTTTTGCACAAACAAAGCCAGTAAAAAGAGCGCCCGGTTCTATTAAAAGAAAAGAGTCGAGAATCTTTGTTAGCTTTAGGCCCAATCAAAACATAAGGGATGAAATTAGTGTAACAAGTGGTCATGATTATAAAACCTCATCTGTTACTGCCAAATCGGGTAAAAATTCTTTTTCATTTTTTTCTCAAAAAGATTTTGCCTGGCTTTTAGATGAAAGAGAGGAAAAAAACTTTATAAAAGTAATGAAAAGAGCAACTGATTTAATCATTACCGCAAATATGTCTAATGGCGCTGAAACCACAGATCATTACTCAATGATGGGATTTACAAAAGCTTATAACACGGCCAAAAAAACTTGTAGCTAATGAAAAAAATAGTACTCGCTTACTCAGGTGGTTTAGATACATCAATAATATTGAAATGGCTTCAAGAAAATTACAAAGCTGAGATAATCGCTTATACTTCAGATATAGGTCAAGACATAAATAGAAAAAAAATAATTACTAATGCAAAAAAACTTGGGGTCAAAAAAATAATCATAGAAAACTTAAAAAATGTATTTGTAAAAGATTATGTTTTCCCTATGGTCAGAGCCCACGCAGTTTATGAGGGTATCTATTTGCTTGGTACATCTATAGCAAGACCACTAATTGCTAAAAGACAAATTCAAATAGCAAAAAAATTTGGTGCATTTGCTGTTTCTCATGGAGCTACCGGTAAAGGAAACGATCAAGTAAGATTTGAACTTGGTTATGCTTATTTTGGAAAAGATATTAAGATAATAGCTCCTTGGAGAGAATGGAAACTCCAATCGAGAAGCGACTTAATAAAATATGCAAAAAAAAATAAAATTCCAATTCCCAAAGATAAAAAAGGAGCTTCACCTTTTTCTGTGGATGACAATCTGTTTCATGTTTCTACTGAAGGAAAAGTACTAGAAGATCCAAAAAATTCTCCTCCAGAATTTATTTTTCAAAAAACTGTTTCCCCCCATAAAGCCAAAAATAAAGCAACTAGAATAAAAATAGGATTTAAAAATAGCAATCCAGTTTCAATAAATGGAAAAAAATTAAAGCCAGAACTATTACTAACAAAGCTTAATAAAATTGGAGGGGAAAATGGAATAGGAAGAGTAGATTTAGTAGAAAACAGATTTTTAGGAATTAAATCTAGAGGAGTCTACGAGACACCTGGAGGTACAATTTTGTACAGCGCACATAGAGCAATGGAGTCAGTTACTTTGGATAAAAAAACTATGCATGAGAAAGAGAGAATTATGCCAGTTTATGCTGAGCTTATTTACAATGGGTATTGGTTTTCTAAAAAAAGAATAATGCTACAAAAAATAATTGATAAAAAAAGAAATCAAGTTAACGGAGAGGTTATTTTAGAAGTTTATAAAGGGAATATAATTATTTTATCTAGAAGGTCAAAAAACAGGGCATATTCGCTTAAGAAAGTGTCTTTTGAAGAAAATAGAACATTTAAAAAAGCAAAAGTTGAGAAATTTATAAAATTTCACTCTAAACAATTACACAAAGCTTAAAAATTTGTTAATAATTTAAATATGAACACAATGATTCGTAATATTCAACTTACGGCAGTTCTAATAGTATTGTCTGCTACTGTAATTGCTTTCTTTTTAGAAATTCATGAGATGTATATTAATCGAGATATTAGCTTGGCAGATTTACTTTTAATGTTCATTTATATTGAGGTTATAGGATTGGTAAGATCTTATTGGGAAACAAGATCTGTAAGAATTAGTTATCCATTAATTATTGCGATTACAGCTTTAGCTAGATTTATAATTTTACAAGAAAAAGACCAGGACCCTAGTAATTTAATTTACATATCGTTAGCAATTTTAATTGTTGCAGCAGCAACAGTTATTATTAGATTTAGAAATAGCAAAATTCTTCAGTTAGATAAGTCGAGGTCTAACGATGTTTAAAACATTCTAAAGTATTATGCATTAAGCATGCAATTGTCATTGGCCCAACTCCACCAGGAACAGGTGTAATAGCTTTTACCTTGTTTTTTACTTTTTCAAAGTCTACATCGCCTACAATTTTATCATTTAGCTTGTTTATGCCTACATCAATTACTATCGCATCGCTTTTAAGCCAGTCAGACTCGACTAAATTAGCCACACCCGCAGCTGCCACCAGAATATCTGCACTCAAGCATTCTTTCTTTAAATCTTTTGATTTGGAATGTAGTATTGTTACAGAACAGTTCTCTTTTAAAAGTAATTGAGCCATTGGTTTACCATTTAGATTTGATCTACCTATAATAACAGCATGTTTTCCCTCTAAATTTTTAATAACTGATTTGATCAAGATTAAACATCCTAAAGGAGTGCAGGGTACAATCGATTTATAACCTGATGCTAATTTTCCAACATTGTAAGGGTTAAAACCATCCACATCTTTTTTGGGATCGATTGCATAAATAATCTTTTCTTTATCTATTTGTTTAGGAAGGGGAAGCTGAACAAGGATGCCAGTAACTTTGGAATTGTTATTTAGTTCTTCAATTTTGTTTAAAATTTCTTGCTCAGTAATCGACTTCGGATATCTAATTATTTCAGATTTTATTCCAATTTCTTTTGCCTTTTCTTGTTTTCTTTTTACATAGATTTGACTTGGCAAATAGTCACCGACAAGGATGACGCTTAACATAGGAGTGTCTTTATTATTTTTTGATATTTGTAATAACTCTTTTTTTATTTGGTCACATAATTTTTTTGAATGTAATTTTCCGTCAATTATCATAGTTAAAATAAGCTTGGTGCTAAATACTCGAACACTAAATTCCTAAAAAACATCAAAAGCAAAATTAATATTATTGGAGAAATATCTATAGAACCTAAGTTAGGCATATATCTTCTTATGAAATTTAATGGTGGAGCAGTTAATCTATACGAAATATCAAGAACAGCATAAACAAATCTGTTACTAGTATTTAAAACATTAAAAGCTACTAACCAGCTTAAAATTGCGTTTATGATTAAAATCCAAATATAGAGTGTTATAACATTATCAAAAAGTATCAGCGCAGATTTCATAAATTTTTCTCCACATAGACTGAAGTGCTTGGAAACGCAAAAGAAGCCTTATTTTTCTCAACAATACTTTTAATTTCTAAGGCCAATTTGTCCTTAACATCCAGCCATTCTTTATAATGAGAAGTTTTAGTATAGCAAATCAATTTAATATCTATTGAGCTTGCAGCAAACTGATCTATTTTCACTGAGATAAAAGTGTTTTTCGATTTCGCAAAATCGTCACTTTTTTCCATAAATGCTATAATCTCTTTTTTGATATTTGTTAGTTGTTGTGCTGAAGTTCTGTACTCTAAACCAATAGTCCACGATATTCTTCGATTTGTTGTTAGCGAATTGTTTATTACTGCTTTTTCTGCAAATTGAAAGTTAGGAATAGTTGCTAAAGATTTATCAAATCTTCTAACTACTGTTGATCTAAAACCAATACTTTCTACTGTTCCCTCAATGACACCTTCGACATATATCCAATCTCCGACTTGAAACCTTCTTTCAACCAAAACCAAAATGCCCGAAATTAAATTTTTGAATAGATCTTGAGCGCCTAGTGCCACAGCTACTCCAAATAAACCCAACCCCGCAATTATTGGTCCAATTTTAATTCCCCATAATTCTAGAACAGCAGCAGCCCCTAAAATAATTATTAAAACTTTAATTGCTTTAATTATCCAATCAATTAAGTCTTTGGACAATAAGTCACTTACTGATTTTATCAAAACTGATAAGGGTCCAATGGCTTGATGAAATGTTAAGAAAATTAATATTGTGATCAAGGATCTATTTAACTGATCAAGAAAGACCAAACCTTTGCCGTCAACGGTTAAATAATTAGTCGCTATAAAGAAGCCAAGAACGATTGGAAAAAATTTTGCAGGACTTTCCATAGCACTAACCAATGAATTATCAAATTTGTTTGTTGATTTAGATACATATGCCTCAAGTCTTTTAACAACGAATTTAGCAAACATTCCTCTTAAAAATAAAAAAAAGAAAAAAATTGTCAAAGCTATGAATATTTCAGTAATGTTTACTCCGGAGATACCCTTGCTCCAAACATCAAAAAATAAATCCTTAAAATTTGTTAATACTTCCATTAATACTTTCTAACTTGAAAATTTCTTCACCAGGTTCGAAAAGTTGAGTTTTTTTCCACCCAGATTTAAAAAAATAATTTTCAATTTTTTTACTTATACACATAACAATCGATTGTGTCATCATTGGAGCTAAGGAATAATTATTAATTATGCTAATAAAACTCTCAGCACTTCTAAGTGAGTATACAAAAATAACATTCGGAGCGTATTTTTTAATCAAATCGACATTAGCCTCATTTAATGTTGTTATTTTCTCAGAGAAATAATTAATAAATTTTTCAACTTTAAACCCTTCCTTCTCAAGATCTTTATCAAGTTCTATAGAAATTTGATCTCCACAAATATAAGCTAATCTATCCTTTTTTTTTAATTCTTTGGAATTAAGAATTAAGTTTTTAAGAGCATTTACATTGCCACTAGCTGAAATTGTTTTCGTGAAACCATTAATTCTAGCAATTTTTTCTGTAATGGACCCGACACAAAAACAAAGAGTATTATTTTTATCCCCTCTAATATTTATATTTTTTACAGCGTTTGAGCTCGTAAAAATTAAAGCTTTATATTTTTCTATTTTTAGTGGTGGCAAAGTTGCTTTAGAAATCTTCAGAGTCGGAACATGTATTATCTTATGGCCTAAATTAAAGAGTTCTTGCATTAAGTTTTCTGTATCATTTAAAGGTCTTGTTAAAATTATATTCATCTCTTTTTTCTAAAATTTTTTCCCGCTAACTTAAGCAATTCTTTACCGACTTGTCTTCCAATTTTTTGAGGGTAATTTTTAAATCCCTTTTTCTCGACAATGAAATTTTTAAGCCCATCATCAGAAAACAGTTGGGAAACTAAATGTATCTTATTATTTCTTATTTTTGCTAAACCTCCAGCTGCTGTATGACAATCACCGCCTATAGTTTTTAAAAAAAATTTTTCTGCTAAGGCACAAGTTTTAGTTTCATTATGATTAATTTCTTTCAGTAAATTTATTGTAAAAACATCTTTTTTTCTACATTGAGCTGCTATAATACCTTGACCAACTGATGGTATAATTTGTTTTACCGAAAATACTTTTTTAACATACTTTTTAAACTTTAACACTTTGATACCAGCGTATGCTAACACTGCTCCATCAAAACTTCTGTTTATAATTTTTTTTACTCTAGTATCGATGTTTCCTCTTATATTTTTTATTCGAACATTTTTATTTATTAATTTTAATTGTAACTCTCTTCTTTTAGAACTTGATCCAATTGTTTTATTTGAAAGATTTATTGTTTTTGTTCCTCTTTGCATAATCAAAACATCTCTTGGATCGTTTCTTTTCAGATATGCACCTACTAATAATTTCTTATTCTCAAATGAGTCCATATCTTTCAATGAGTGGACGGCTATGTCGATTTTTTTTTTAATTAATTGATTTTCAATCTCCTTGCAAAATAAATTTTTTCCTCCAATTTCCGAAATTTTTTTATTTTGTATTTTGTCACCTTTTGTTTTTATGCTTTTAATCAAAACATTCAATTTAACTTTATTTTTCATTAAGATTAATTTTCTGACTTTATGAGCATAGGCTAAGGAAAGCTTGCTACCTCTAGCGCCTATTATAAGTTTATTTTTCATTTATAAATTAAAATATATATTTTATACTAACTTATCTTATGAAAAAAAAACTTACTTTTTTAGGTATTGAGACGAGCTGTGACGAAACAGCAGCAGCTATAATAAGAGAAAATGATCTAGGTACTGCTGATATTCTCTCAAACATAGTTTCAAGTCAAATTAAAGTACACGCAAAATTTGAAGGTGTTGTGCCTGAACTAGCTGCAAGAGCGCATGTTGAAAATATTGATTATGTAATAAACCAATCAATAAAAAAAAGTGGAATAAACCTCAAAGATATTGATGGCGTTGCTGCAACAGCTGGACCGGGATTAATGGTTTGTCTAACGGTAGGTTTAAATGTTGGTAAAACAATATCTGGAATATTAAAAAAACCTTTTGTAGCTGTAAATCATTTAGAAGGTCATGCTTTAAGCCCTAGTATAGAGCACAATATCAAATTTCCTTATCTATTATTGCTTATATCTGGGGGTCACACTCAGTATTTAATAGTAAATGAAGTAGATAGATATAACCAAATAGGAACTACTATAGATGATGCTCTAGGCGAAGCGTTTGATAAAACAGCAAAAATGTTGAACCTCGGTTACCCTGGCGGACCAAATGTAGAGCGGTTTGCAGCGTTAGGAGATAAAAATTCTTTTAAGTTACCTCTTCCAATAATTAATAGAGCTGGGTGTAATTTGTCATTTGCTGGTCTTAAGACAGCAGTTCTAAGGGAAACTAAAAAAAATAAACTCAGCCCAAAACTTAAAAATGACTTAGCTGCCTCATTTCAAAATACTGTAATTAAGATTTTAGAAAGAAAAACCGAGATGGCCATGCAAAAATTTTTAAACATTTCAGGGGAAAAAAATAAATCTTTTGTAATAGCAGGAGGGGTTGCTAAAAATAAATTAATAAGGAGATCTATTGCTAATCTAAGTGAAAAAAAGGGATTCAAATGTGTTTTTCCCAATGAGGAATTTTGTAGCGACAATGCAGCTATGATTGCTTGGGCAGGTATAAAAAGGTATAAGAAAAAATTATTTAATGATCTAAATTTTTCAGCGAGATCTAGGTGGCCTCTTGATAAAAATGCACCGTATATGAAAGGTCCTGGTTTAAAACTGTGATATTAAAAATATTTTTTATTTTCTTTCTTTTTTTATTTTCCTCTGAAAACTTAAGATCGGAAATATTGGACAAAAACCTAAAGCACAATATTTCAATGATTGATTTTATACTATTTAAAATTGAAACTAATATTAATTTTAACAAAATTAAAGTTCTTGAAAAACAAATGATGCCATCCAGAATTCAGTATGATAATATTCTAACCGAAGTTTCTCTTTCCGAAAATAAAAAAAATATCAATATACATATAAAAGGTTACATGGACAAAGACAGATATTCCAAAAAAAAATATTTTCCTAAAGAAGGAGATTGCAACATTTTAAAAAATTTAATTTTATTTGAAAAATTCGGCTACAATCTTTTTACATATAAAAGATCTTTAAAGTTTAATGATAGAGTAATGAAAAATATTGTCATAGAAAATTACTTTAATAATATTCCTATTGACAATACCATTAAAGAAAATTTGGCCAATAAAATTTTTGTAGTAACTTCAATTATACATCCTGTGCAAAAAAGAAGTATAGACTGTAAAGGAAAAGCAACTAGTGAAATCAAAAAAAATAATTAAAAAAAAATACTGGTTGCTAAAAAGTGAACCTTATATTTGGTCTATCGGTGACCAAATTAAAGCTGGTAAAAAAGGCGTTGAATGGGAAGGTGTAAGAAATTATCAAGCATCAAAGTATATGAAATTAATGAATATAGGTGATAAATGTTTTTTTTATCATTCAAACATTGGGAAAGAGATTGTAGGAATAGTCGAGGTTATTAAAACTGCTTTTATTGATAAAACTGATAAGAAAAGAAAATTTGTTGCTGTTCAGGTTAGGTTTAATAAAATGCTAAAAAAACCAGTTTCCCTCTCAAATATTAAAAAAAATGAGCAAATTTCACATCTACAGCTTTTAAAACAGCCTAGATTATCTGTGATGCCTGTTGACTATAAATGCTGGAAAATAATTTGTAAGATGGGTAAAATTAAGTGGTAAAGAAAAATGGAAATAAGGAGAAAACTTTGTGGCTAAAAGGAGCAAAAAGAAAAAGAAATTTAAAAAAAAAAGTAATAGAAAAAGAAGATTTACTAAAAAAAGAAAAATAAAAAAAGTAAAAAAAAAATTAGCGAAAAAAAGATCTTCAAAAAAACAAATTTTTACTAAAGACAGTGAAGGGAATACTCTTATTAAAGTTTCAGAGGCTTGGGCAAATCAAGCAATAGTTAATGGAAATAAATATAGAAAAAAATATAATTTATCTGTTAAAGAAAACGACAAATTTTGGAAAAAAGAGGGAAAGAGATTAAATTGGATAAAACCATATACGAAAATAAAAGATGTAAAGTATAGTAAAGACGAAGTTAAGATCAAATGGTTTTATGATGGCACTTTAAATGCCTCATCAAACTGTGTAGACAGACATTTAAAAAAGAATGGGAATAAAACTGCGATAATTTGGGTTGGAGATGATCCGTCCAATGCAAAAAAAATTACTTACAAAGAACTTCATAAAAATGTTTGCAAAGCCGCAAATGCACTGAAAAGTATTGGTGTACAAAAAGGCGATAGAGTGACGATTTACCTTACAATGATACCTGAGTTAGCATACACAATGCTTGCTTGTGCAAGAATAGGTGCTGTTCATTCAATTATTTTTGGAGGTTTTTCTCCTGACTCAATTGCTACAAGAATCAATGACTGTGAGTCAGAATATTTGATAACTGCTGATGAGGGTGTGAGAGGTGGAAAAATTATTCCATTGAAAAAAATCGCCGATGAAGCGCTACTCCAATGTCCTGATGTAAAAAAATGTATCGTAGTTAAGAGAACTGGCAATCAGGTAAATTGGGATAATGAAAGAGATGTTTCGTATGAAGAGCTAATCTCAAAGGC
>MDSZ01197274.1_pt1 | contig 19366 bp, 26 predicted proteins | sample 811201 | NCBI WGS metagenome assembly MDSZ01 (sample SAMN05326647, study PRJNA326480) | marine metagenome | isolation source: seawater | place: Indian Ocean: North | collected 2010 | reverse complement strand
GTCAACATCAAATATAACATCCATAATTTTCTCTCTCATTTATACACATATTCTACTACATTAGAGCAAAATGTCAAGCGTTTTTTTACCTATAAATACAAATAAATTATGAGTAAAATGAGTTAGTTATGAGCCGTTCAACACGATTTTTCGCCTTCAAATCAAGAGATGAGTTCTGGATTGTAGACGAAAACACACTTCAAGACGTACCAAAACCTCGCGAGATGCTAATCAAACTCTCCTCTGTAGAGTCGATTCGCGAGTATGTACTAACTCAAAACAAAACCAACTCTCCTATTGTAGATAGATGTCGAGATAGGACTGAATGGCATACGCCTGAAGGTCGTGAAAGAATACGACAAGCAAAAATGGGAGATAAACACCCTCATAAAAATGGTCTCAAAGATTCCCATCGAGAGAAAATTAGTAAAACTATGACTGGTACGAGGATTGGAGAGTTCAATCCGATGTATGGTCGAAAACATTCACCAGAGTCGATCGCCAAGATCCGTCAAAAAGCATTTGAACGACCAAAACGAAAGTGGTGTGTTGAACCTGATGGGAGTATGCATCTGATCAATGAAGATGCAGATTTACCAAGTGGATGGCAATGGGGAAGATACTTCGACCCTTACAAACCTGTCTAGAATTTTATTGTGCTGGTCGGCTCCAGGATGGTAGCCATCTCTAGATCCACCATACCAATCAAACGGACTGTGATCAGCATAATGTAAATTGGTATCTCGACATATCCATTGTATGGCATCTAGATTCTTCGCTTTTTGAACCTTTACTTGTGGGTCTAATGAAACATGCTCGAGAAATAGTTTTTCTTTGAAGTAACTTTCATCTGTGATTTCATGACCGCCCATCTTCTGAACAACGATTTGATGCCAGACTCCAGACGACCACCCAACACCATCATTATCGAGAAACTCTTGACGATTTGGTGCTGGTTCTAAGAGCCATACGTTCTCTGGCTCGAGTATCGGAACCCAATAACCTAATAAACGTGTGATTGTATCAAGACCACATGATGCTTGAGATAGATTTACAAATTGATTTTTCTGCTCAGTTTGAACAAAATGTTTGTATGCCCATCCGTCTTCAACATTTTGACCAAAGGCGAGTGTGGTAGAATCGCCAATGTAAATATCGCATCCCTTTTCAACTTCATCCATTTCAATATCCATACGGAATCCATCTTGATTGAAGCGATATTCAATTGTGTCACCTTCTTTATCCCAGTGTGCACGATCTGGAGTGTCCATGACAAACCATTTGAGAGTCTGTCCGCGAACACCGTCGTGAAAATCAATCGGTTTTTGCAATTTTTTTCTTCCTTGTTTTCTTGGTAGTGGTTTTATTCCAATCAGTAATCCCAATATCTTTCAATATCTTTTCGAGTTTTGGATACTGTGTGAGTAAAGTTCCGTCTTTGACGTGTGTCAAAACTTCTGCTTCTTTCCAATGCAAACCTTCTAAGATTTGCAACCAGTTCATTTCTTGTTTCCAAGTAGGAAGATTTTTCAGATTACCGTTTGGATCTAGGAATGTACTAATCCTTCTCCACTCCATCTGAATTGATGTGTCGCTCATTCCGTCTGGAAGGTCTTTGTCCAGCTTCACAGTTTCAGGCATACCTTCAGGTAAACCGAAATCTGCTTTTTCTGCACCGACTCCATATCTAACGAGAGGAACAACAGTTTGATTCGCTGATGCCCATTCTTTTAAACGAGCGATCTGTTCATCTTTTTTTGTGGCTTCTAATACCCAATCGAAACCTTCATTTGCTTGTCTAAATTTTCTAGCCATAATATATTTTCTCCATTGTCTTTCTATATATACTAGAAGTCATCAAGGACTTCCATCATATTTTTTAGACGAAACTTAACAAAGTAATTCAGCAGATGCTGACGACTTTTGCCTTGTTGTCTTTTATATTCATCTATGATATCTTTTTTGATTTCATCAGGTGTTAATGATAAGTCTACCAGCTGACGATTTCTTACATATCCAGATGCCATTTCACCATTCACAAACTGTTCTGGTTTTTGTTTCTTCCACTCTGCAAGGACAGCCTTACGAATTGGCTTTTGACGTTTACCCTCAGTGACAAATGTATCATCGTCACTTAGAATATTTGGCACACCATCACCTTTATCACCAGTAATAATATGCTCCATCAATACCTCTTGTGCAGAGCCATTGATTTTTACCCAGCGTTTCTTGATTGGTGACCATTGTTTTACATTGCTGTATTTTTGTAGCTGTTGGAAATCGTGGTCGCCAGATAGAATTAGAAATGGCTTTGGTTCGGCAAACATCGGATGATCAGTCATTTCATTCTCTTGACTATACTCAACCAATGCACCAATTACATCATCCGCTTCTGCACCGTCCACATCAATTACTGGGTATGGAAGATACTCGTCCAACTCAGTACGAATCTGATGTAATGCATCAAAGATAGATGACCAATCATGCCCACTAGACTCTCTGGTTTTTTTACGCGATGCCTTGTAATAAGGATAAACTTCTCTTCGCCAGTAGTGGCGATTATCACAGGCAATGACAACTTCACCAAACTCAGCTGTAAACTGCGTTCTGTATTTACGAATCTGATTTAGTATCATATGACGAAGCAAGTCAATGTTCATCTCAACATCTGGACGACCACGTGTCTCAGCCATATAATTGGATATGAAAGTTTGGTTATAATCTATAACAATCATCACTCTTCATCCTCTGGTAGATTTAATATCTGATCAAGCACAGGATCGTCTTCAGGTGGATAGCCCCAACGGAAACCCAAGTCTGGATAGTAAACACCATGCTGACGTTTTATCTCTCCATTCTTGTCATATCCTGGAACTAGGTTCACCCATTGGATCTTTTTCTCTTGGTGTTCACCATAAAAATTATCACACCAATCACCATGAGCAAGATATCTTTTCATGTTTCTAAGATAACCCTCAATTTGTGCTTGTTTTGCACGTGCACCTTTTACGTCTCTTCTGACGTCTGCTCTTGCTGCAATAAGTGCTTCCTGATTTGCTTTTATCCATCCCTTCACTTTAGTGTAGGATAGGTAATGATCGTCTGGAAGATTCAGAACATGGTCACACACATTTGCAGGTTTTGTAGGATTTGCAGCTGCCTTTGCCTCTCTTGCTTTTCTGAGACGTTCGACAGCTGCAGCTTTTTGCTCCTCAGTCATCGGCTTTCGTCTGCGCCGAATCTTCTTTGGAGTTGGACGAAAATCGTCCTTCGTTATACGTTTTGCCATTTAAGGACTCCTTTAGTAATATACCAAGTATATATCAAAGTAGTCAAAATGTCAAGAAGTATTTTTAAGCGACTTTTTTGATTCTGTCGACAATAATGGTTCTCCACCCTTGTTTGTCAACATCAAACGCGACTAAATGCGTATCGGATGATTTAGAAGCACCACCCTTAGTTTCTGGTACGACAGACTCTTGAAGAGTAGCATTCATTACTCTTTCAGTTCCATCAAGTTTATCGAAAGTGATTTCAACCACTCTCTTTTTCAGTTCATTCACTATATCTTTCATAATTATCTCCATAGTTAAAAATGTACTCATTATAATATATCAACAAGACCTAAATGTCAAGCATCACTTTTTCTTTTTCTTATCTATTAGCCATTCCAGACTAGATTTCAATGTTCTTCTTTCAGCAGGATTAAGAGCATCTCCGTTCTCTGCTTTTTTTACCACTTTGTCATATTTTGACATTACATCTGCAGCATCGTCTACCGCACTTGGTGGACTTGGCTCTCTTGGTAATTCTTCTTTCTCAATGATAGTTTCAGTTTCAGCACTGGTTTCATCGAGAGATAAAAACTCTATTTTTCTTCCTGTGGCATAGTTCAATTGCATATTTGCAGCCACTATCAGTAAGATAGCAAGTGGATCGAATACCAATACAAGCAAGATAATTACCCACCTCACAGCTTCTTCTAGATTTTCTTTCCCATCTTCATAAATTAAATCAGCAATATATTTGATTGGACCAACTTCTACCTCGAATGCTCTTACCTCTGTTGCGAGTTCAGCACGTTTGTCATACAATGTATCATTATCGGCTTCAGCTTCAGAGATAATAGTACGCATTGCGTCACGTTCTTCTTTTTGTTCTTCTCTTTTTGTCAATCCCCAAGAGATGTATCCTCTTTCGGTAAACTCGTCCATAGCTTTATCAAAAGCATCGAGTGTACGTTGTGCACGTGCTATCTGTCTGTTATTAGATTCTATGCGGAGTTCAATCCTTTCGATTTTAGCTGAAGCATCTCCGCTTTCGATACCCTGATCAATATGTGCTTTCGATAGGAATCCAAAGATACCCATACTTGTGATCAGAGATAAAATTATTACAGCTGGAATGAAATAGGTTTTCATAAAGAGATTGGCTCGTTCCCAGTTCTGATATAGCCATGATGCTGTTACCAGTTTGGCAATCTCTAATACAACACCCATCGCGAGGATGGACATCGCTGCTGCTGGAAAGATCGCCATAAGACCGACGATCGAAAAATATGCTGCAACGACAGATACTGCCAATGCAGAAAAGAAAAGTAAAACTACATATCCCATAACTGCCCCTTGTTTATCTTATCTCCTTTATAATTAACCAATTCAGCTTTTTCTACCATTTTCTTAAAATGAATAGGAGATAAAATTTCTTTGTTGTTCATAATATAATCATACGCATCAAACTCATCCTGAAGGTCTATTGTATTAGCATATTCTCTTGCTAAATCATAATGTGTGGTTTTAAAGTTATCAGCAAATTTCTCATCATTTTCTACATCTACATATTTGTGTAGATTATCATATGGTAAAATTTTATAGTCTTTGTCTATTATATGCTGTAGAATGGGTTGACCATGATACCAATTGTTTTTACGATGTTCATGTATCTGTTCTATGGTCTTACGTTCTACTAATAAATCTCTATACAGACCAGAGATAAACCTATCTAAAGGATTTCTGATCAGGAACCAAACTTCTTTGTTTGACATTTCAAGATAATAATTTATATCTCTATATGGATTAAGTCTTTCAGCATTTATATGAGCATCACCCATAATGTATTTGCTTACAACTTTGGATCCTGAACGTAACGATAACGCCATTACAAATATGTCTGTTTCAATTGTTACCATTTGGCTCCCATTTTACTGGCTTAAAATCTGCCAGTGGCTCTTTATTGAGCCGAATATTAAGCATGGAGTTAAGACATTTTGGATCGTGTCTTTGCTGCCACTGCAATAGAAACTCTTGCATTTTTGCCCAAGACTTCATCTCAAACTCAGCAATAGTTTCTTTTTTCAATTCACCTTCATATTGTAGCACATACTTTGATGAGCCATAATATTTTTCATATAGTCTCTGCGGTTTCCCAGAATAGCCAATATAATAATCGCCATTTGGAAAATAAGTACAATAGACTCGGTGAACCTTTTTCTCTTTAGGTTTCCGTTTCGCCATACACCTATTTATTCGGTGTAGAGAAACCTAAAATTGAACCGAAACTCCGCATCCACAAGAGGACACTTCATTTGGATTGATGAATTTAAGGGTTTCATTCAACCCTTCTTTGACATAATCTAAAATTGTCCCTTGTAAAAAAGGTTTACTTTTTTCACTTACAACGATATTAAACTTGCCATAATCTATAACAATATCGTCGTCATTGATATTATCGGAAAACCGAATATCATATTCGTACCCAGCACAACCACTATCAACAAGATCAATCCGTACAATATCTTTCTCGGAATGAGATTCTCGACATCGTTCAGCAATTTTTGCAAACGCTTCATTTGTCAGTTCAATATCCATACCCATTTGGGTCTTCCCATCTTTCCTGTTGGTTGTGCTTTCTATGTTTAGTTTTTTCTTCCCAGTCAGCTATTGCTCTATGTATGCCTTCTTCAGCGAGAACAGAACAATGTATCTTAATAGCTGGTAATTCTAGAGCGTCTGCTATGTCCTTGTCTTTAATTTGTTTTGCTTCCTCTATGGTCTTACCTTTCAGCATTTCAACAAACATCGTACTCGATGCAATTGCAGAACCACAACCATAGGTTTTAAATTTTACATCCTCAATAACATCTGTCATAGGATCTAATTTAAGGTCTAGTTTCATTACATCACCACAACTTGGTGCACCGACTAAACCTGTCGCGACGTTAGGATCTTTTGGGTCAAACCTTCCTACAGAGTGTTTCTCTGGATCCGCTAATACTGATTCAAATCTATCTACTACCTTTTTTGAATATGCCATACCTTATATTTATATTTGTAGATCCAACCTTTCAATTAGGATCTGTCTATTTTTTAAATGTTCAGCCTCGATATCTGCCTTTGACTGTCCATGATATTCTACACCAAGATTTTGTCTGATCATGATTTCGTGCACTGACCTATCTACACCTGTTGTTTCATCATGAACGATAAATTTACCGAGAATACGACCAAATTTACCTTTACCATCTAAGACTGTTTGCAAAGTGCAAGTCTTTCCTAATTTTTCTTTTAGGAAAGCACCAGCCATTTTACCAAATACTTTTTCAACTTTATCTCTTGTACGAGATTCTGGTGTATCAATACCATATAGTCTGATACGTTGATTGGCAAATATAACACCAAACCCAAGATCGATGTCTACGTCTACCGTATCGCCATCAACCACTCTTTTAATTATTGCTTTATATTCATACATCAGCTTCGAAATCCTCCTCGCCGTAATCTAAAATTAATTCTTCTTCAAAATCCAAATCGTCTCCACAAAATGGACATTTTTCGATTGGATAATAATCACTTTCTAATTCATGTTCGACCCAAAACACTGCGTCACATGACGAGCATTCGCATCGTATTCTAGTCGGTTTAGCCATTAAGCAGCCGATCCCCAAACATCTCCCCAGTCACCTGTGATTGCGCCACGTGCATAATCTGTGGCTCGGTTTTCAAAGAAGTTAGTGTGTGTTGGTGCATTAATCATCTCTTCAACCCATGGCAGAGGATTCTTCTTAACTTTGAAGATACCCTTCATACCTAGACTGATCAGACGACGATCTGCAATATAACGAATGTATTTTTTAACATCTTCTGATGTTAAGTTTTCCATTGCACCCAGAGCAAAAGCGAGGTCAATAAATTTGTCCTCGAGTTCTACCATTTTTTCAGCAATCGTATAGATTTTACTTTTCAATGAGTCATTCCATAGTTCTCTGTTTTCTTCGATATATGTGCGAAATAATTTGATCATAGATTCAGCATGCATAGTTTCATCTACGATTGACCATGTAACAATCTGTCCCATACCTTTCATTTTGCCGTGTCTTGGGAAGTTCAACAACATAATAAAAGATGAGAATAACTGCATACCCTCAGTGAATGCACTGAATGCTGCAATGTTAGTTGCTACACTTTCTTTCGTACCATTCTTGCTTGAGAGATCCATGAAGTATTCGTGTTTATCTGCCATCGCTTCATATTCTAAAAACTCATTATATGTAGACTCAGGCATACCGAGTGTTTCAATTAGATGTGCATATGCTGCAATGTGTAATGCTTCCCTTGCAGCAAAACCAGATAACATCATACGGACTTCTGGTTGTGGGAAATATGGAAGATAGTTATTGACATAACCACCTGCTACATCTACATCTCCTTGAACAAAAAATCTAAATATATTAGTCAAAAATGTTTGTTCTGCATCTGATAGTGTATTTTTCCAATCTTTTACATCTTCTGCCATTGGTACTTCAGTGTGAAGCCAATGTGATTGTTCGTGTTTTAGCCATGCTTCATATGCCCATGGATATGAGAAAGGTTTAAAATAGTCGCGTTCGTCTTGTAAATTTAATTTGTTAGCCATTGTTTTTTCCTATATGTTAAATGTTTCATCCCATTCAGACAAAGATTGAGATAATTGAATTAACTCTGAATAACCACCAATGTGTTTATCACCAGCATATATCTGTGGAACTGTACCAGTCGGTTGATGAATTTCTTCGAATTCAATCTCCATTCCGTTTAAAAATTGTTTTGCTTGACTGCAGAAGGAGCAGTCATCCCTTGAGAATATTTTTGCTTTGATAGTCATTAGTTAATTCCTGTGTCTATTTTGTTAATCTTTTTAAATGCCCATGCACGTTCCTTGCACCATGGACAGTAACCGCATCTCCCTTCATCACGTTCTGTACATGAGTGAGTGATGTTCATAATATCTTCAGCGATGCCTAGATCGAATGCTAACTGGACAACTTTGTCTTTTGTCCACTCAGCAAAAGGTTGCCGAACAATTTCTTCGAATGGAGTTCCTTTCGTAAACTGACGATCGTGATCAGGTTCCATCTCATCATAATAAGAGGTGACTGCAGAATATACTACATCAGCATATCCATTCATCAATATCTCTCTGACACCACTTGTAACATACTCAGAAGGATTTTCAGATTGAATAGATCCCACTATGTTTGTTTCAGTGTCATATCCTGACCACTTCAGGACTTGATTTGCATAATTAACTGCCCCATCGATCTTGGGGACGGTGTACGGTCTACAACTTTGACCGCGATTTTTGCATTCATTATATATGATGTGCCAAAGTACAGCACTATCCCAACCACCTGATACACAAACTGCTATTCGTTTGTATTCAGGTATGTCAGCCTTCACATGCGATACACTCTTCATCATTTACCAACGCATTCATATCCAATTCATTAATTACTTGGCGTTCAATACGCTTTGACACTTTATCAGCTTTGCCGAGTTTTTCTGAACGACAATAATAAAGTGTCTTTAATCCCTGCTTCCAAGCCAAGTAATGGATAGCATGAAGGTATTTTATATTGACATCTGGACGGAAAAATAGGTTGAGAGATTGTGCTTGGTCAATGAATGCTTGCCTATCTGCAGCGTGTTCAATGAGCCATCTCTGATCAATTTCCATTGATGTCTTGTATATATACTTTTCAGATTCTTCCAAACAATCTAAGTGTTGAACCGAACCATCATTAGCGATTATTGACGACCAAATTTCGTCATAATCCAGTTTTTTATTCTTATCACATTTTTCTTGAATGACAGCATCCAAATACTTATTTTTGTTAAGAAAAGCTCCCGATATAGTGTCCTGTCGATAGGCATTCGCTCTAAAAGGTTCAATAGAAGGGCTAGTGTTTCCCATAATAATACTACTACTAGCATTGGGAGCGATAGCCATAACATGGCTAAATCTCTTGCCTGTTCCTTTAGCGTCTGGGGACTCTCCTCTTTCTTTTCCCAATTGAAGATTTGCTTCATCTAATTTACTCCGAATAAGTCGGAACATACGCATGTTTGCACCTTTGGCAACTGCGCTCTCCCAAGCAATACCCTTCTTCTGTAGATAAGCATGAAAGCCAAGTGCACCAATACCAATAGAGCGTTCTCTCATAGCACTGTATTTTGCACGTGATACAGAATCTGGAGCATTGTCAATGAAGAACTGAAGGACATTGTCCAGCATTTCTGCCATGTCTTTCAGGAACAGCTGGTCTTTTGACCAAGCATCGTAATTTTCTAAGTTCACTGAAGACAAACAACAAACGGCAGTTCGTTCTTCATTTGTAGGGAGAATAATCTCCGAACATAAGTTACTCTGGTGAATTTTCAAACCTAATTCTTTCTGGAATTCAGGCATCAATCGGTTGCTTGTGTCAATATAATGAATGTATGGCTCACCAGTTTCCATACGCAACTCGAGAATTTTTTGCCAAAGTGCTTTCGCCGATACTGTTTCGCGAATTGCACCTGAATGTGGGTCTAGTAGATTCCAGCCATCGTCTGCTTCGGGATCTTGCATACAGCGTTCAATAACTTCCATGAACCTGTCGCTAACATTAATGCCATGATGCAAATTTAATGCACGCATGTTTTGATCACCAGTTGGTTTCCTCATTTCGAGGAACATCATAATGTCTGGATGAGAAATATCTAAGTAAGCTGCATAACTTCCGCGTCTAGTTTTTCCCTGTCTATAAGCAAGGGAACTAGCATCATAGGTTTTAAGATGTGGCATGACACCAGTCGATTTGTCATCGGCAGCACGGATGCCGAACCCAATACCAACACCACCACCCAACATAGAGAGCCACGCTGTTTCGCTAAAGTTTTGAACAAGTCCTTCAGCTGTGTCCTCAATGTAGTTGAGAAAGCAAGATATAGGCATACCACGTTTAGAGCGACCATAAGAAAGGATAGGTGTAGAGTAAGAAAGCCAGTGTTTGCTACTGTATTCATATAACCTCTGTGCGTGTTCTGGATTGGATGAAAATGATTTTGATACGAAAGCAAACCTCTCTTGAGGTGTTGTTTCATCTTCGCGCATATAACTTTCTTTTAAACGCTGTAATCCTAATTTATCAAACAGTTCGTCTCGGGATTCATCGATTTGAATCCCCATATATTCTCTTTTTGCCAACGTCATAACTCCTTGCGCGTATTTCTATTTAGTTTAATTTAAAGTTTGCCTGTTCGAATCTATCATACACTTCTTTGTGTGTCATTCTGTAGGTTGTAAACCTTGCCATAATTCGGTGACTGTCTGTTTTGTTGAAGACCACATGTGGTCGATCGACATTGAGGACACCGCAACGGTACTTCCAATCAGTGAAGCTGTGAAAATCATTATCAAGAAAAGAAACAGCCGTATTATTCGCATTTTGTTCGTCCAGTACTATGTTTATTGATGCACGAGGTGCTTCGTCCATCCATTTATTCCAGAAATCATCACTGATCAGACGTTCAAAGTGGTCTTCGTCTTCTAGTAGATCCCATTTTACACACCACCGATACAGATTATCAACGATATTTTTACTAATATCATCCTGATCAGCAGCATCCCTATTAATCATAATCTGGAGATCTAACCATGATTCTCCTAGATCGTTTTCTTTTTCTCTTCCTCGTTCTAAAAACTTATTCCATTCAGTCATGTCGTTTCTATCTTTAAAAAATATAGAAGCCATGATATCAGTATGCAAGGCAAAAGATGAATGTGGGTTTTGTATCGTGTACGAACTTCCCATCTCCATCGGGACTTGCAAAAAGTCCTGTAACTGTTCCTTATGTTTTTTCAACACTGGCAACCACATTTGCTTTTCTGCATCATATGGCGAAACAGCCGAGTAAGAGTTTACATCTTTTACAGTCGAATTATCTTCTGTGGGTAATGCAGCCCCCATAGACAGTGCACGTTCTTTAGTCATTAGCTTTATGTCTTCATCTTTGACATACTCGCTGACCTCGTTCCGTAGACCGTCAAAATCTACATCCCAGTCTATGGTAAAGACTGGATCTCTCATGCAAGAGCCTTCACAACATCGGGAAAATGTTGTTCAATAATCTCCCAGCATTTTTCTGCAACTTTGATATGTTCTTTCTGCGTACCGTTACCAGTGCGCAGTTGACAGTAGTGTATCCAAGAGCGTAATGAACCAGCCATGTATAATGTAGACATAGTATTACCCTCTGGTAAAACAGCACGTGCTTGTTCTTTTGCGATACCTTGTTCTAATGCCCACTTGTAGGCATCTTCGGCATTTTTGATTAGTTTCTTTTGAACAACATTCCACATTTCATTTATTTCTGGGTCGTCAGTTTCCATTGAGTTTTGACGATTTTTGAGATCTTGTAATCTCGCTTCTCTTGTTTCCCATTCAGTTGCTTCAGCATATCGCTGACTAAACTCTTGGAAGGAAAATGACCTGTGACGTAATATCTGTCTGGCAATATCCCTAGTAGTCTTAATCTCCATTGTCATATGTACCATCTCAAATGGAGACCAGTGGTCTTCGCGTATCAGATATCCCAGTAATTTTGGGGCTGTCGCGGTATTATTTTGGTTTGTAGGATTACTCACCCTAGCAGTATATGCAACCAATTCAGCAGCAGTGTTACAGTCTGTTATAGCTGATGGTTTACTCAGTGCAACCAAAGACACTTCACTCATGTTTTTCTCCATAACGAAAATTTAGCTTTAGCAGTGAGTCCACTAAAAGTGTTCTCCCTTATTAATTTATACGAATCAATCCCTTCATTCTCAATATCATTTATATCTTTACCAGTTACAGTGTCGGGATAAATCACGACATTATATCCCAGTTCAATATACTTGTCAAGCATTTTACAAACTTCTTTATTTCTTGGTTGATTATCGAAGACGATTGTCGTATTTTCTTTGCTCAACCCCAACTCATCTATCTTGTTGAAAGAAGTGCCAGCACAAGCGATAGAGTTGGGGATGAATAGACTGTCAAGTGGTGCTTCAACAACGATAACTGGCTTGTTCTTATCGACTGTATCCAAACCATAGACAGTTGGAGCATCCTCGTCTACCTTGACGAGAATGTACCTTAGAGCCTCATCTCGCATCCCTCGAAGGCTGACTGCTGTCAACTTACCCTTCGCATCTATAAATGGAATGGCTAATCTTGGCTCATTAGTTTTGATTGATTCTTTATATTTCTTGTTCAGACCTGCTACGTTTTGAACATTATCAACGTAGAATAGTCTTTCAAGAGATTCAGGTGGGAGTCCACGACCGAGTGCATACTCGACTGCCTCATGATCAGCTGGAAGATCTGATAGTTTATCCATCAGTTGTTCAATGATAGGTTTCTTTTCAAACTTAGGTTTGAAGTCCATCACAACCTCTGGTTTAGAGTGTCCTTTACCCTTACCAGTCTCGCCGTCAGCAAATCTTTCTAGGACATATTGTTTATAAAGAATCTGGTCTACTTCCTTCAGTAGTTTACCAAAAGATCCAGACCATTGGCAGTTATGACATTTATATAGTAGATCGTTATTTCGTTTGAAGAAATAACCACGCATTTTGCGTTTGTTCTTTTGAGAGTCGCCACAGATAGGGCAACGGACATTGAACAAGTATTCGCCTTTCCGCTTGAATATCTCGAAGCGAGAAGATGCCATGTTCAGATATTTTACATCCACATATAAAGACATAGAGAGAGTATGCCTCATTCATACTAAAATGTCAAGAAGTATTTAAGAAAAGATTTCGGCGATCCAGTCGTATGCGCCTACGAGAAACCCTATAATTGCAGCCCCACCCATCATAAAGTAGGACTTTTTTTCAAGGCTGTTGATACGTTCTTCGAGTTGTGCTTGTGATTCGTTGATTATACGTTCTCTGTCTACCATAAGGTCTTTTACATCCTCTATGGCATTCATAATCTTGATCACATTTTCATTCATTTCTTTTCTCGTGTCTTTACCATTGGTGGTAATACGAGAATGTAGTTCTTTCAGATTCTCATCGTTTTCGATTCTGCGTTTTTCTACCAAATGAAATAGATCCTCCGTATCTTGTGCTTGTGATTGAATTTGGGTTTCGTGAACGGCAAGCATTTGCTGGATTGCTCCAGAAATCTCAGCCATTTTATCAATTGATTCGTCCAGTTTAGAGAAAAGTCCACGCATCTGGTTGACTTCATTCTCGAGCACTGCAATCTTACTTTCCACTTGACTCACGTTTCTTTTTCCTTCTTCTAGCGAGAGGCATTAAACGTGGATCTCTTCCAGGCTCACCTTTTGGACCAACGCCGATACCGTGAATTGCACCACCACCTGCATTATTTGCAGCCATGTCTTCACCGATGAAGTTGTTGAAGGAGATGAGATTGGAACTTTCTAAAAGTTCAGCTTGTTTTATAACATCTTCGTCTTTTTCAAAAACTTCCAATAATGCATCAACATTATTTTCATCTTCTTCTGTATATTCTTTTAGTATAGCCATCGCAGCAGCGAAAGTCAATAGACGTCTTGCATTTCTGTCTGGGGATTTCATCAAAGACCTTTGTACTTTAAAAACAAATCTTTGAAGAAGAGAGTATGCGTCCATTTCTTGGGAGGTTTGTGGCTCTTTTAATTTCTTGCCATCACGATCGATGATGCCAAGTTGAAACGCACTGGTACGTTCAATCGGAGTTGCCAATAATCGTAGAAGACGATATGCAACAACTGTATCTACAAATCTTGACATTAAAGTTTCCTTAGTTCATCCAATATATTAGCATCCAGTGGAATATCTCTGTATTCATTAGAGCCAATTATTTCTAGCGGTACTCTATTGAGATATACTAGAAACGATTTTAAAATAGCAAAATGTTCTGGGTCAGTTTTAAAAAATAATAACTCAGTGGCATTTTGCCCAAATACATTATAAAGTACGATTAAGTGATTAATTATTAGTCGTTCACTTAAAACTCCGTTCCTTTCATAACGTCGGAAGAGTCTTTTTAGATACTTAAATCTTTTTAGATCTTCTTCTAAATCTTCCATACCCTCGCATTGAGGGTTATTGTATTTCTTTATGGCATATATCAAAAAGTTCGAATCATTCAATTCCATGATGTATTATTTTTCTAGTTAGTTGGTGACTGCAGCAGTGCCTCCTATGACCCACCACTTCGACCCAATATATATTAGTGTCGCAGTGTCACCTTTTTCGTTAAATACCACAGTGTCGTGACCAAGATCTGTATCATCTAACGTCAAGGTGTTACTGCCTGTGTTAGATGTCATAGTTATAATCTTGATTTGACCTGTAGTTCCTGCAGCGATTGTCAATGTTCCAGATGCTCCTGGATTGCTAAGTACTGTAACTGTTTTAGCGACAGATACAACACCAGCACCAGTAAGAGTTTCCGAATCATCGATCGCAACTGTTGAACCGAGTTTGACTGGTGTGTCTACATCGGCAAACAGACTTGCGACCGTAATTTTTTGACTTGCGCCACCTTTGACGAGATATAAATTATCCGCACCAGCAGCACTCGTTGCAGCAGTTAGTTCACTTAGCTTTTGATCAGCCATTATTCAGACTCCTATAATTATTATTAGGAATCAGCAAATTCTGTATCTTCAGCATCGCCCATATCTGAAGCAGCTGATGAGCCAGAAGAAAGTGCAACCAAAGTTTCGTATTTTTTACGAGAACCTACAGTTTGAACCCTCACCCATCCAGCATGTGCTGGACCATTGTTTGCAGCAACACCCATTTCTGTTTGGTCAACACCATATACTGTTTCGGAAGTAAATCCACCAACAGCATTAGCTTTGATCATACCAGAAGGTTTCTCGCTCAGTGTGTAGTTTTCACCAGCAGATATAGCAGCAATGTCTGCTCCTGCAGTGTCAGCGTTCACGACTGTGCAAGCTGTGTTTGAAGCAATGGCAGTAATTCTAAAATCAATAGAATTAGCAGTAAGGATATCTCCTACTTTAGCTTCAGTTGTAAAGGCAGTTGATGTACCAGTTACCGCACCTGCAGTAGACATGGCAATCGTGCCTGTTGACGTTTTATCGTCTTTTATTCCCCAACCTGACATATTTTTCTCTCCTAAATTGAGTTTTTGTTGTTAAATTATTTATATTAGTAATACGTTTATGTATAGCTATTTCTTCTCTCGAAACCTCTTTCAGCTTTGTCCTTGACACGCTTGTATCCTTCATCACCAGTGAGACGCTTGATAACTTTCTTAGCTTTTACAACTTTCTTTTTTGCATCTGCAGCTTTTTTACTAGAAACTTCAACGCCCATATCTTTTGCAAACTTCAAACGGTCTCCTGTATGGTCGTAGTTACTTCCACCAGTTTTGGGATCCATTGCTGAATGAGACTTCACTGCTTTTCTTAATTGTTGAGAAGGACTCATGCCTTTCATCTCATCAATGCTTTCTAGATGTTTCTTAAAAGAATCGTGCGAATCGTGTGCACTATGCATCTTTTCTTTATCAGCAGGTTTCTTCGCTTGCATATACTTATTCAAGTATTTGTGAGCATCTGCCTTACTAATATTATGACTCTTGCCGTCTTTAAATTTGACTGGCTTATTAATGCTTACAGCTTTGCGGAGTTGCATGACGATATGACCGCCATCTTTCTCATCTCCAGCTTTTTTGCCTTTATGTTCCATATCTGGTTTGTCTTTTTTAGTTTGAGCCAAACCTCTTGAGTCCATTTTAGCATCTCTTCTTGCATCAGATTGCGCATCTTCACTCGGATGGAAGTACATTTTATTAGATCTTCCATACTTATCTACTTTGGGTGTCATATACGATCGATTGTTTCCTTGCGGTTTTTTCATCTTAGCAAGTCTTTCTTTTTCCTGCTTATCAGTAACCATTCTTTTGAATGCGCCTTCACCCAGTTTTTCTACAACCTTATCGATTAGACTTTCTTTCATTGCAGCTTTGAAACCTTGATCAGTTTCTCTTTCTTTTCTTGCATTAGCATCTGATTTACGCTTCATCTTTCTATTCATCTTTTCTTGATTTTCCATAGAATCAGAGTTAGCGTCTTCAAAACTACGAAGAGCACGACCGATTGCCTTGTTTTGTGCTTGTGGTGTTTTGTGATCAGAGTCTGGAACATTTGGATTGTTCAACTTGTATCGAGCACCGCGACTAGCATCCATCATTTTACGCTTCATTGCGTTTGCTTTATTACGCTCTTCAAGACCTTCAGTTTCTTCTTTGTTATTTTGGAAGAATTTTTTCTTATATTCAGGAGTCTGTCTTTCAGGATACTTTTTCCTTGTTTTAGGATTCTCAGCATCAGGATGTCCTTTCTTAATAGCAAATGCTATTCCTGTTGGACCACGACCCTTTTCATAACCTTCTTCAAGACTTTCAGTTTCTTCATTTCTTCGCGAACTTCCTCTGTAATACTTATCATTTGCATCGCCAAAACTACCACCCTTCATTTGATCTCTACGTTCTTTGTTAGAGAATTTCTTTGTTGGGTCTGTTTTTTCGTCACCGTGATCTTGACGTGTCAAATTTATCATACGGTCAGAAGATTTCTTTGCAATTTTATTTGCTTTTTTTACCAAACCTTTTGTCTTAGCTAATGGTTTCTTTAATTTACGAAGGTTTTTAGAAGCTGCTGCTCTCGCTTTAACTGTATCTCCTTCTGGACCACCGTCGCCAAGAGCACCAAATCTTCTTTTAAATGTATCACTAGCTTTAGCATCTGCGTATTTTTTTAGTTGTTTGTGCTGTGGATGCATTTTTAATTCCATAAGATCTTTATGGTTTTTTACTGCATATGCTTCAGCTTCATCTTTTGAGTCGAAAGAAGCGACTTTTTTACCGTCTTTATTGTAGACACAGTATTTGTCATCTTCTTTTTTTACATGTTCTTTAGGATCCATCTCCTGCAATTCATCTTGCTCATTAGCTTGTCTTAATGCTTTTTTGGCTCCAGGATGGTTAGATAAACCTTTCTTGATTTTTTCCATCTTCTTAGCTGCACCTGTCATATCACCACCTTTGTGGCGTTTATCAAATGCAATACCTTTAGCCATCTTTACTTGTTTAGATGTGATGTATTCTTTAATGTCTTCTTCGTTTACAGACTCATCTTTAGCTGAATGAGAAGCATCAACTGCATTGAAGAATTTTTTCTTTTCTTCGTCTGACATATCTTTCAAAGACTTGCCAGTTTTCTTCAACATAGCTTGGAATTTTGCTTTGTAACCGCTGTCTAATTTATCTTCAGCTGGTGATTCTTCAGCAGCCATAGCATATACGTTTGGTTTCTTTACTTTCTTACGTCTCTTAGTAGAGGCAGTCACCATGCCATATTCATCAAGACCTTTTTCTTTCTTAGCAATGGCAATCGCAGCTTGTTGTTTTGAATTCTTTGCTTTACCTTTTTTAGTAGAAGCATACATTGTTTTTTCGTGACCTTCAGACTGTAAGATTTCCATATCTGCAGCTGGTACTTCTTTTTCAATACCGTGTTTAAACTGCACATCATACCATTCAACATTCCCTTCATCGTCTGGAATAGCATGAGATTCGTATATTGGTTTACCAAGACCCCATTCAGGGTGATTTACTATTACAGCACAGTCGTGGTCTTTTGAATGGCATAACTCACGAACTTCTTCTTCTGTATAGCTTTCAGTTTGGTATCTAGTTTTTTGTGTATGTTGTCTTGCTTTATTGAAAACTTGTGAGTCTCCAGTTACGATAAAAAGCATAGATTGCATTACTTTGTTTACAGCTTCACGTTCTTGTGGGTTCAATGGCTTTCCTGATTGCAACTTGTCTAAGCCACGATGTAGCATAGGAAGTTGTGCTGGTGACATCATACCCTGACGGACAAGTTGATCTAGCTTTTTATAATCAGCAGCTTCTGTGATCAGCTTCTCTCTAATTTCTTTTTCTAGTGACATCTTTAGTTTTCTCCTAAGAATTATTCTTGCGTATAGTATTTATAAACTCAGCTTCTTCCACTTATAATTTTCAATGTGTTCTTCTGTACGCCTCATAACCTCAGGGATGTGAATATCACGTTCTCTTAGTTTTAATAACTCCTCATATGTGCCCATTCCAGTGGTATGATAGTGATGGAACCACCAAGCACCAATACCAGAGTTTAAAAACTGATCAGACATCATAGTTTTACCCCATTCAACGTGTGCAGTCCAATGATTGAAGTGTTCGTGTGTCCATCTTGCTCCAGCAGATTGGTTATAACGCATCATTACATATTCTCTAACAAAATCAGGTAACTGTTTTGGATCCACACCAACTTCTTCGTCATCCTCATAAGTTCCAAATAAATTAGACTGTCTCCAAGTTCTATCAAACTCAGACTCTGCACCTTTAAATACTCTTCTTTCATCTTCATTTCCAGCATTAATAAACAATGGAAATGCAGCCATATGTTGTAGTGGCATTTCTCTAGCCCACCAACTAATACCATCCCAATATGTTTCAGGCGTTTCAAATGGTAATCCTACAATCCAACTAGCTGTTGCTCGATACCTTCCTTGATTATGAGTTTCAAAATACTTTTTAATTGCTTTAAGTTCAGTTTTTAATTTGTCTGGGTTGATACCTTTACCAATAGTTTTTCCAGACTCGTGATTTAAAGTTTCAATACCATAATAATGTCCCCAGAAACCTATCTCAGCCATTAATTCTCTGTCTTGTGGACGAGAGGCAATCAAATCAGCACGAACATATCCAGCCATATCTAACTTAAATGGCATCTTTCTTGTTTGTTCAAGAATACTTTTAAGTTTAGGAATACTGTCATTAAAAGTTTCATCAGCTACTGAATAATTAGTCAACCCCCACTTATCGTAGTTTCTCATAGCTTCAGTATAAAAATTATTCATATCTCTGGTGTAATCGCCTTTCACACCTATCATATTATATGAGCAGAATTTACACTTAAATTTACAACCACGAGCAAATTCAAAAGTCATATGTTCATTGGGTAATATGAAATCTCTATCTTCATAT
>MDSZ01005079.1_pt1 | contig 19368 bp, 16 predicted proteins | sample 811201 | NCBI WGS metagenome assembly MDSZ01 (sample SAMN05326647, study PRJNA326480) | marine metagenome | isolation source: seawater | place: Indian Ocean: North | collected 2010 | reverse complement strand
GCCCAGATCTTCGCCGAAATCATCCGTGACGAGGACTATGTAATGGGTGAGTCACAGCAGCGTGCGGCGAACTCCGGATCTCTCGAACGGGTCATTTTCGGTCGCAACGAACCGGCCCTACATCATTACCACCAGACGTATGCAAGCAAGCTCGGCGACGCCCCCATTCCGCTGGTCGATGCGATCTAATTCGCCACGTGACGCAACGGCTTTCGACAGGAGCGTTACGGCAACGCAAGCACGTTCACGGTCATTTCTTCACTGTACGAAATGTACGCATCGGGATCTGTAGGTGAGCCGCGAGACTCGTCGTAGTAGGTATCTCCAACCGTAATAGTGAGTAAGTCTGTCTCTGCAAGGACGAGCTGTTTTAATTCTTGGGCTGTGGCACCTGGATGGCCAGATAGGAGTTCAACCGCTCGGGCTGCGGCTATTGGCGTCGCATGTGACGTGTCAGCGAATTCATAGTCAAGAGGAAGCTCGACGAAGACAGTGTTTTCAAGGTTTCGTGCCACGAAATCACCATGAAGATCAACTGATCCTTGCCGAGACGAAACAGATGATGCTTCACCCCACATCTCTGAAAAGTCCCAGTACCAAGCAATAAAGAGGGTTTGATCCATTGCGTCTGGGTCGTTCTCAATGACGTAGACGTTGCCAGCATGCGGAAACGGATACACCCCTAGTTCCGGGTCGCCATCAACCCCGGCATTTTCAAGGGACGATATGTAGAGCGCATTTGTCCCTTTGAGGGCCTCAACCTCCTGGTAACTGTCGTCACTGATTGCGAAAGGATCGCCGCCCTCATGACTACTCGCACTGATCACGACTGTTTCGTCTGCGTGAATTGCTCTAAAGCTGGTCCCGGAACCTCCCTCAAACGTGAAAAGCGTGAACTTCTCATTCGGGGCGAACGTTAAGAAGGTATCCCTCACACGATCGCCATGAGATTCTTCGCCGTTATTGCCGAAGACGTCGCTAAGGACCACTTTGATTGCGCCATCTCCTATTGACTCGAAGTACGGCTCGCCCCATTCTGGATTTAGATCTTCAAGGATGTAGTAGATGCGTGCTTCCTCATCTCCTACGACTGCAGATGGGTGAGCCCCTTGGCGGCCCGATTCTTTGACGATTTCTCCTACCCGATCTACATCTCCCTCCCCAACTAGTTCCTCGCAGCCATCAATAGCAGCCTCGACAGCCCGGAAAGTTTCGGAGCCGAGCGCATCTTCTGATGCTCCGTTTCTCACAATGAAGTCGACGACGACGAATAAATCGGAATAATCAGTCTGAGAGTTGGCCGACAATTCATCAACGAAGCACGCTCCGAAGGGTCCACCGTCGACGACGGGGAGATAGGAGGTGAAGTAATCGATGAGGTCCAGTCTCCATTTTTCCTCCAAAGAGCTATCCGATTCACTGCTTGAGTCAAAGTCGCTAGTCAAAGAGGTACTCACCTCACCGGAGGAATTGGTCTGTTGGACCGATTGAGATGGCTCGCGATCACCGCTGCTACACGAGATCAATAACACGCATAAAAGAGGTGCCAACAAAAATTGCGTGACTTTGAGACCCACCTCGTCAAACTTACCGACCCCTAGTACGACGAGAGGAGTACGACGACGCAACCGTCGAGATGCTGTGTGGGGCTTGCCTCGTGCCGCAATTGGTGGCCTTTTGTCTTTTCGGGCCTCTCTCAATCGACAGCCATAATCTGCCGTCTAGTGCTCACCCGAGCCCAGGGCGACCAAGTGCATCAATCGTTTAAGGTCTCAGGCCTTCTCGTGATCATTCTTGCAATTACTTTTGCCCTCCCTGATATACAACGAGGGCCGAATCGCAACCGGTAGGAGACGCTCTGCCTTCGACTGATGCTCAACTCCACTTCACTCGAGACAGCGTGGTCGTCGTGCAGTAGTAGACATCTCGGTTGCCTCCTGCGGTGAGGAACATCCCGTTGGCAATTCTCGACCCAATGTCAACCCGGTCAAGAAGCGTGCCGCTTACGACATCGACGACCACCAGATCGTCACGGCCATCAGGGGTGAAGTCGTTGATGACAAGCTCACCCGATTCAGGGAAGACCACTGGCTGCATCGAGGCACGAATGTCGAGATGCCACGCAACTTCCATTTCAGCCCTAGAGGTATCAACACCAGCGAGACCACCATTAATTGAGTCCCACGCGATCGCCATGTTGAACTCCGGAACATGAACAGGCGGCGCAATGACTCCCCCGCCGCCAACACCAAATGGCTCGATCGAACTCGCGCTACTCAGATCGTTTAGCGGGATTCTGAACAGACGTTGCGCGCCATCCCACGGCGCTGGAAGCCGCCATGACACGTTGCGGCCTGGCGGTGTGTCGAAACGTCCGTTGGGTTCGATGAGGTGTATCGCGCGCACCGAAGGGACATCTCCGCAGTCCATCACCCAGCACGAATCCCCCGACAGGCAGGTGTCCCATGCCAACCCCCAACGGTCGTGCTCCGAGCGGTAGCGCAGTCGCCACTCGTCAACTGCGAGGGCATCGCCGTCAACTCTGAGCCGCCAAATGTGCTCACTGCCCGGCACATAGACATGCTCGGCGCCGCTTTCCGAAAGGTCAGCAGCGATGCGACCCATCGAACCTTCCGGAAGCACAAGGGGCTTCCCGACGAGTTCGAGTGTGTCTGGGTCAAGTCGAGTGATGGTGGTGCCGCCCTGGCCCTCAAGCCGAAGGTCCTTGGTGACCAGCGTGCCGTCAGATAGTGCAAGCATGCCGTTGTGGCTTCGATCAGCAGGCAGCTGTCTCTCAACCAGGATTGAGAGATCGTCTGGATCAAGTCGATGGATGTACGAGCCGTTGATTGAGATGATCGAGCCGTTGGCGTGGGCAATGATTGCCCCGCACCACACGTGATCACCGCACGGCAGCTCTGGCGAGGTAACGATCGCTTCGAGACTGACCGGATCGATGCGCTGGACCCAACCGAATGGCGGTGGCCCGGTAAATGCCGCCATTGTGCCGCCCATGTACAACTGCCCGGGGTTGCGCTCAATGATCATCACGTTCCACCGGTCGTTGTGCCTCGTGCGCACTTCTGCTGTTCCAGTTGCTGCGTCGAGTCGACCGATCGCTGCCTTCTGTCGACGGTTTCCACCGCACTCGGTTGGCCATGGGGAGGGCCAGTATCCGGGGTGGCGTGACATCCTGTCGAGTTCAATCATTGCTGGTGACGCTAGCAATGTCCCGTTCAACGCCAGTCATGCTGCTGGCGAGGAAACACCACACGTTCGATTCGAGTGATTCCACACGGGGACGACTCTCGACGGAGCTCGTTACTCCCGAATGATCTCAGGAGGCTCAAACGCCGTAATGGCCGGCAATTCGCCTTCAAAGCGCTCGACATCAACCAGACACGAATGCGCAGTTGGCCCCTGCGCGAGCCGAGAGGTTCCCTTATCGAGGGTGAGCACGTTGGGGTTTCCGTGCTTGCACATGCTGCCGATCGTGCCTGGCTCCACCGGGTCAAACCACGCTCCGGTCGGAAGTTGAATGACCTGTGGCATCAAGCGATCATCAAGGCAGGCGGTCGCAAGGCACGAACCTCGGTCATTGAACACTCGAACAATCTCATGATGAGCGATACCTCGAGCAGCAGCATCGTCGGGGTGAAGTGCCACCTGTTCACGACCATGCACCTTCTGCTCTCTGCTCGTTGACCCGTGGTCAAGCTGCGAGTGAAGTTTGCCAGTCGGCTGGTTTGAAATGAGATGCAATGGGTACGCACTTTCTGAGCGCCCCAGCCACTCAGGTGGCTCAAGCCATGTGGGGTGGCCTGGGCAGTCGTCGTATTCAAATGAGGCGATCTCTTCTGAGAAGAGTTCGATGCGGCCACTCGGTGTACCAAGCGGAGATGTGTCAGGGTCCGCACGAAACGTTTCGAGCATGACCCGCTGGTCGTCACGTCGCTCGATCTCGTGCCAGCCTTGTTCTTCCAACGTTGCGAGTGGGGGCAGATCGATGCCTTTGTCTGCCGAACGCTTCCGGGTTTTCTCATAGAGAAACGCAATCCATTCATCAGCTGTGCGGCCCTCGGTATAGACATCTTCAACACCCATCTCCCGTGCAATTCCCGCGAAGATGTCGTAGTCATTGCGGCTCTGTCCCACCGGCTGCACAGCTTGTTCCATAGCCACGACCATGGGGTCGAGTTTTGTAACGGCAACGTCGCGCCGCTCAAGTGGCGTCGTGCAAGGCAGCACAATGTCGGCATGACGGGCATTTGCGTTCCAGCACCAATCATTCACAATTATCGTGTCGGGCTTTCTCCACGCCGCGAGCAACCGGTTGAGGTCTTGATGATGATGGAACGGGTTGCCGCCCGCCCAATAGACGACTCGGATATCGGGATACGTCTGTCGTTTGCCGTTGAAATCGAACTGTGTCCCTGGCTCAAGCAACATGTCGGCCACCCTCGCCACCGGGATAGACGAGTTAACCCCTCTTCTCCCCTGCGGAAGCGCGGCTGCAGGGATACTGTCGAAGTCATTGCCGATGCAATGTTCTGCGGTGTACCCAAATCCGATTCCACCGCCCGGTAGCCCGATCTGACCAAGCAATGACGCCAGCGCAATCGCCGCCCAATACGTGTGTTCGCCATGCGCCTGCCGGGTGAGCGACCAACTCACAGAAATCATTGTTCGGCTTTGTGCCATTTGAAGCGCAAGATCACGGATGTCGTCAGCGTCGACACCACAGATTGCCGACGCCCAGTCAGCAGTTTTCGGAATTCCATCTGATTGCCCCATGAGATACGACGCGAATTCATCAAACCCAACAGTGCATCGTTTGAGAAATTCTCGATCGTGTAGGTCTCTCGCAACGACCTCATACGCAAGACCAAGCATCAGCGCAGTATCAGTCGATGGGCGACACGGAAGCCACTCAGCGTTCAACGCACTGATCGTGTCGGCTCGTAGCGGTGAGACATTGACAAACTTGACCCCGGCGTTCGCTGCCTCGTTCATCAGGGCTCGCTGATAGTGACGGCCAACTCCACCTTGACCGATCTGCCCGTTCTTGACCGGCAATCCTCCAAAGGCAACCATTAGGTCGGTGTGTTGGGCGATTGTTCGCCACGGCGTGGGAAAGTAAATGAAGTCGGTGATGCCACCGAGCACATGGGGAAGGATGACCTCTGCAGCGGCAAGGCTGTAGGTGTTGACCGATCGGGTGTACCCACCGATTGCGTTCAAGAAACGGTGTACATGACTCTGCGCATGATGAAATCGCCCGGCGCTCGCCCATCCATATGACCCGCCATAGATCGATTCGTTTCCATATTCAGTGCAAACTCGTGTGAGTTCTTGGGCAACAAGACGTTCGGCTGTCTCCCACGACACCTCGACAAATGGTTCCGCACCACGACGGTCGGTGCGCGCACCCGGGCCATCTTCTAACCAGCTCTTTCGAATCATCGGCGCAGTAATGCGGGTAGGGCCGTCAATGACATCAGTGATGCCATGGCCAATGGGTGAAGGGTCTTCGTCGTGTTCGAATGGAATGAGGCCGACCACGCGATCGCCCTCAACCTTCACCCGATAGGTGCCCCAGTGAAATGCGCTCAGCGCAAGGTGGGAGCTGTCGTCACGTGTCACTGTTTTGCCTCTGCACCCAAGTCGTTGCCCGCCTGTTCGGTTCTGAAGAGTGCTCTCGCCGACATTAGTTTTCCAACATGGAAAACAGTGCACTCGTGACACCTCTCGAGCCGTATAACCCCTACCTCTCCGATCCGGTGTTGCAGCGTGCAGTCGAAAGAGAAGGCGCCAGCGAAACCGATCGTTCGTCACTTGCCTCATTCGGGGCCGAGGTCGGATCTGAAGAGACGTTCTCATGGGGTGCCGACGCCAACCGCTACTCGCCAGAATTAGTCACCCACGATCGCTTCGGTGATCGCATCGATGAGGTCCGTTACCACCCGGCGTATCACCAGATGATGAATCTGTCGGTGACCAATGGAATCCATTCCGCTCACTACGGCGGCAGCCCGGGAGACGGTTCGTACGTCGCTCGAACCGCGCAAATGCATCTCGTAAGCCAAATCGAGGTCGGCCACGCCTGCCCAATTTCGATGACCGGGGCGGTGCTACCCGCACTACGAGAGCAATCCGATCTCGCATCGGTTTGGGAGCCCCGTATCCGTACCCGTTCGTATGACCAGCGCCTCATCGAGCCATCGCTGAAAACCGGGAACCTCCTCGGCATGGGCCTCACCGAAAAGCAAGGCGGAAGTGACGTTCGAGCGAATACATCGACGGCGGTGCCAGTGAATGGAGGTGGGCCTGGTGGCGAGTACCGCCTCACCGGTCACAAATGGTTCACGTCAGCACCGATGTGTGATGCGTTTTTGGTGCTCGCTCAGGCCCCCGCTGGCATCTCATGTTTCTTGGTGCCACGAGTGCTCGACGACGGCAGCCGAAACTCGCTCTTCCTCATGCGGTTGAAAGACAAAGTGGGAAATCGTTCGAACGCATCTTCTGAACTTGAGTTCACCGATGCTGCCGGATGGCTAGTGGGCGAAGAAGGTCGAGGAATTCAGGTCATCATCAAAATGGTGAACGCAACCCGTCTCGACGTGACGAACTGGGCGGTGGCGCTGATGCGTCAATCGGTGTCGCAGGCAGCTTGGTATCTCATGCAACGGGAGGCATTCGGAGCCAAGTTGATCGATAAGCCACTCATGCAAAACGTTGTTGCTGACCTCGAAGTGGAAACCGAGGTGGGCACCATGATGGTGATGCGACTGGCCGGAGCCTACGAGCGAGGCCCAATCGACGATCACGAGGCTGCGTTTGGGCGGTTGGGGCTCGCTGTGGCGAAGTACTGGCTCACGAAACGTTCGAGCCCGGTAGTGCGAGAGGCGTTGGAGTGCGTTGGCGGTAACGGCTATGTCGAAGAGTCAATTCTTGCGCGGCTCTACCGTGAAGTTCCGCTCAACTCCATTTGGGAGGGAGCCGGCAACGTGATTGCGCTCGACGTCCTTCGGGCCTTGCAGCGTTCGCCCGATGCAGGTGAGGCATTTGTCAACGAGATCGCTCTTGCCGAGGGCTCCGATCGAACTCTCGACCGAGAAATTACTCGTCTGCGCAAGACGCTTGCGACTACGGTGAGCGAAGCCGATGCACGGCGCCTTGTCGAGCAACTTGCTCACTGTTGGGGTGCATCGCTGTGTCTTCGTTACGAACCTGCGATCGCTGACGCCTACATTCGCTCACGGCTTGATGCGGAATGGGGCTCAGAATTCGGATCTCTTCCGAGCGAACTCGATCTCGCCGGGCTCGCTCAGCGAGCGTGCCCTGTCACTGAGTAACACCAACGGAGGCTTGCGATAGCACCTTGAAGTAGTCGCTGCGACATTTCCGCGCATCGCATCATCCAACGAAGGACCCTTTAGGGCGACATACTCTCTGTCGGTGCGCAACGCTCTGTTCGTCAACCCAGCAAACCTTCCGGTCGAAACTCGAGCCATTGCCGGCAACACCGTCGTGAATTGGTGGACATTGCTTGAGAACAACGATGACGCTGACGTTGTCATGGGAATCGCCGAAATTCCTGTCGACGCCCACCGCCCCTCACGCGGGCATCTTCATCCCCAGGCGGAGACCTACGTCATTCTCTCTGGGGTGGCAGAGATGCACATCAACGACGAGCCTCCACGTGTGATGCACGCCAATGAGGTCGTGCACATTCCCGGTGGAACAGAACACATCGCGCTCAATGGAAGTTCAACCGAACCTCTTCGGCTGCTCTACATCTTTTCTGGTATTCGTAACTTCGACCAGGTCGAGTACGAGTTCCCACCGGGAGCTTAAGAACACCTCTCGTAACAGCGAATAGGCGTCATCGAAGATTTCGGCCATGCAACAAACTACGTAACGCCAGGCCCCACACGCTTTAAAGTCTCGCTATGGATCTTCACTCGTGCATTGATAACTCAGACGCATTGCGATCGCTGTTTCGATCACCATCCCAGCGTGCCCTCAATAAAGAGATCGATCACATCGATGATACGGCAGCTCGGATGATCGGGGCTTCAACGCTATTTATTTTCGCAACAAGTGACGGCGAACGTGTCGACATTTCACCTCGCGGCGGCACCCCTGGATTTGTCAAAGTCCTCGATGAGCGACACATTGCGTTCGGCGATCTTGCTGGCAACAACCGCATCGACTCGTACCGAAACCTCCTGCAGCAGTCAACGATTGCCATGTTGTTCATGATCCCCGGCCTTGAGGAGACCATGCGAGTAAACGGGACTGCGTCGATTTCAACCGACTCAGAAATTCGAAATCTCTGCACCGATGGTGACCGGGTGCCGAACCTCGCAATTATCGTCAACGTCAAAACCTGTTTCATGCATTGTGGAAAGGCGCTGCGACGATCAGACATGTGGAATATCTCAAGTTGGCCGTCTGCAGATGAGCGACCAAGCGGCGCCGAGCTTCTGGCCGCTCACATTGACGAAGCCGAACATGTCGACGCCATCGCAACCTCGCTTGAAGAGGGCTACCAGGCAACTCTGTGGCAACCTGGCGGAAGTTCGTAACTTCTCACCTGTGCATCTGTTGCTTCGAGACCCAAATATCAGTCATTGCTTATTCGCATGATTTGCAGATTAGACCGTCTGCGATCCACAATAGAGAGGTGCGCAGCCCGGAACAGCTTGTCGAGCGTTTTCGCTCCGAGGGCTTGAAGATCACCCCGCAACGACAGTTACTGTTCTCGCTGCTACATGAAAACGCTGAGCATCCGACTGCGGAGGCGCTCTTCACGACAGCCTCTTCTCAGATGCCAGGAATATCGCTGCGAACGGTGTACCAAACGCTCACCGATCTCACAGAAATGGGCGAGCTCAGTCAGGTCACATTCGATGGCGGAGCGGTTCGCTTCGACCCGAACCTGAACGACCACCACCATGCCGTGTGCAATGAGTGTGGAGCGATCGCCGACGTCAGCATCGATCACCTTGATGCAATGTCGATCAGCGAACCTAATAACTTCTCACCATCGTCAACATCGGTGGTGTTTCACGGGACATGTGCTCGTTGCGCTACGCCCACCAACAACCTCGATAAATCAGCGAACAACCAAACCAAATAAGGAGACATGATGTCTGATCAATGCCCCGTCGTCCACGGTGCGAATGCTCCAACGACGACTGTTGCCAACCACATGTGGTGGCCAGAACAGCTCAATCTTGGAATCCTCCATCAAGGCCACCCAGCCTCGAACCCCATGGACGATGACTTTGATTACGCCGCAGAGTTTGCATCACTCGATCTCGGTGCAGTTAAGGCTGATCTCGAAGCCATGATGACCGACTCTCAAGAGTGGTGGCCAGCCGACTACGGCCACTACGGCGGCCTCATGATCCGCATGGCATGGCACGCTGCTGGCACTTACCGAATCGAAGACGGTCGTGGCGGAGCCGGCACCGGCAACCACAGGTTTGCCCCACTCAACAGCTGGCCCGACAACGGCAACCTCGACAAGGCCCGCATGCTCCTGCTGCCAATCAAGCAGAAGTACGGCCGCAAAATTTCATGGGCCGACCTCATGATCCTTGCCGGCAACGTCGCACTCGAGTCGATGGGATTCAAGACGTTCGGCTTCGCCGGTGGCCGCGAAGATATCTATGCGCCAGAAGACGACATCTATTGGGGTCCAGAATCGGAGTGGCTCGCTGATGAGCGTTACTCCGGTGACCGCGAGCTGGCAAACCCACTGGGCGCCGTGCAGATGGGTCTCATTTATGTGAACCCAGAGGGGCCAAATGGAAACCCCGACCCTGTCGCCTCAGGCGCCGACATTCGTGAGACCTTCGCACGCATGGCGATGAACGATGAGGAAACTGTTGCCCTCACCGCCGGTGGACACACATTTGGCAAGGCCCACGGAGCGGGCGACCCTGCTCTTGTCGGACCTGAGCCAGAGGGCGCACCAATCGAGCTGCAAGGAACCGGCTGGAAGAACGCCCACGGAACCGGTGTTGGTGGTGATACCACCACCAGCGGAATCGAAGGTGCATGGACTCCAACTCCAACACAGTGGGACAACTCCTACTTCGACATGTTGTTTGGATACGAGTGGGAGCTCACTCACAGTCCGGCAGGCGCCCAGCAATGGAAGCCCACCGACCCAGCTGCTGCTGACCTTGTGCCAGACGCTCATGATGCAAACGTCCGTCACGCTCCGATGATGACGACCGCTGACATGGCGATGCGCTACGACCCGATCTATGAGCCCATCTCACGACGTTTCCACGAGAACCCAGACCAGTTCGCAGATGCGTTCGCTCGTGCGTGGTTCAAGCTGACTCACCGCGACATGGGTCCAAAGGCCCGCTACGTCGGACCTGAGGTGCCAAGCGAAGACCTCATCTGGCAAGATCCGGTCCCCGCCGTTGATCACGCTCTCGTAACTGATGCTGAGATTGCGTCGCTCAAGGCAGACATCCTTGCGTCAGGTCTTACCACCGGTGAACTTGTGGCAACGGCATGGGCATCAGCCTCAACGTTCCGTGGAAGCGATATGCGCGGTGGCGCCAATGGTGCTCGTATCCGCCTCGCCCCACAGAACGGCTGGGAAGCAAATGATCCCGATCAGTTGCGTCGTGTGCTCTCGGTCCTCGAGGGAATTCAGGGCAACTTCAACGCATCGGGCTCGACCATCTCAATGGCTGACCTCATCGTCCTCGCTGGTTCAGCAGCTGTCGAAGCCGCTGCAGCCGCCGGCGGCGTCGAAATGACGGTCCCATTCACCCCTGGTCGCACCGATGCCACCCCGGAGATGACAGATGTCGAGTCATTTGCTCCGCTCGAGCCGAAGTCGGACGGTTTCAGGAACTTCGTCGGGAAGGGCGACGCTCAGATGGCCGAGCACCTTCTCGTTGACCGTGCTCAGCTTCTCACGCTCAGTGCACCAGAAATGTCGGTGCTCGTTGCTGGCCTTCGTGTGCTCGGAGCGAACGCAGGAGGCTCACAGCACGGCGTTCTCACCGACCGGGTTGGCGTACTGTCAAACGACTTCTTCGTGAACTTGCTTGACCTCAGCAACGTCTGGTCCGCGACTACCGACGGCCAAGACGAGTTCGAGGCTCGTAGCAGGTCCACCGGCGAAGTCCGCTGGACTGGTACTCGCAACGACTTGGTCTTTGGTTCAAACTCGCAACTTCGTGCGATTGCTGATGTGTATGCCTCATCAGACTCTGGCGAGAAGTTCGTCCGTGACTTCATTGCAGCATGGACAAAGGTCATGAACCTCGATCGTTTCGACCTGGCCTAATTCATCGTTTCCGCATGTTCACCTGGGTCTCTCTGACCCAGGTGAACATGCAAACGAATTCTTTCAACACGTTTCAAAACTCCGCTTGCTCCTCTTGCCGTGACGACCGCATTTCCTGTCATTGAGGAGTCGTCCGTCAGGACATCCCTCGCCGGCGACATTTCGGTGTGCTCACAGTGCCGACTCTGCGTCGATCTCTGCGATGTTTTTCCGTCGATCTTCGACACTCTCGATGGCGTCACTGATGCAGACCCACATCTGCTGACTCCGAATCAGCAGAACATCTTTTCTGATTCTTGCTTTCACTGCGGTGCCTGCATTCAGCGTTGCCCGCATAGGGGGCCCGATAGCGAACATGAGGTCGACCTCCCGACGACGTTCATCGATCTCATGCAGGTCCGCCAACTCAACGGCTACTTCACTGTTCGACAGCGCATCACAAACTGGGTGCTCTCCGCCCATGACCTGACCGGCCCGATCGCATCGCGATGTGCGACATTCGTGAATTGGCTCATGCAGCGGCCCGATACTCTGCGCCGACGACTCGTCACCGCTGTTACTGGCATTTCGTCTTCTGCTCAGATTCCGCGCATTTCAGGTCAACGATTCTCAACATGGCTTCGCCGACAGCCCATGGCTGTCGCCTCTAACCGCCCTCAAGTGAGCGTGTTTCCGACCTGCAGTGTTGAGTATTTCTCTAATGATGCTGCTCAATCTGTGATTGGTCATCTCGCCTCTAAAGGCCGTCCTTGCGAACTTGCGACAACGCGTTGTTGCGGAGCTGAAGAACTGCGTGCCGGTCGTGTACGAGCATTCCGCAAGCGTGTCCGTCGTCTGACAAAGCTTCTCGGGAAAGAATCATCAAAAGGTCCGATCATGGTGATGTCACCCTCGTGCCTCGCTCACCTTCGCACCAACCTCGCGCCCCACTGTGACCCTGGCCTGAGGCCGAACGCAGAAATGATCGTTGATCGGCTCCGAAGCCCCATCGAAGTGCTTACCGAATCCACATCGGCCGGCACCTCTCGATCTTCGGGCACCTCCGACTCCCGAAGATCACTCCTTTTTCTTCCGAGCCCTCACGAGGATCCATCGGAGCGGACAGCAATCGAACACACCGTTACCTCAGAGACCGCCGTGCAGGTCATCGCTGATGCTGGCATGCACATGGGCACGTGGGCGCTACGTCAGGGCAACGAAGAGGGCGCTCATCGGACTGTCCAGCGAATGGCAAGACGGCTTCCCACTCCCGCAGACGCTCCCCGGACGGTTGCACGTTCAGGACTACTGTCGTCACAGCTGCTTGCACACGAGACCGGCGACGACATTGTCGATCCGGTCACGTTGCTTCTCTCTGCGTCAAGTGATGAACAGTAGGTTTCGCTCCCCAAACGTCAACTATTCTGAAACTATGAGCACCCAATCACTGAGCACGACGCATCCGTGCCCTCAGGTAAAAACCGCTCGCCGGTTAGCAGACGAAGTGCTCTTCCCAACCGCTGTTGCCACCGATCGCGGTGGAGTCATACCAACAGCCCACCTTCAAGCCCTGCAGGACGCAGGCCTCTACGGCATCTTCTCAACAGAATCAGTTGGAGGTTCGAACCTGTCAAACGCTGACCGAGACCTCATCATCGAAGCGCTCGCTGGCGGATGCCTCACCACCACCTTCATCTGGCAGCAACATGCAGGACCGGCAACAGCAACTGCCCTTTGCGACGGTAAAGCACATCGTTACGCCGCCGGACTCGCCAAAGGCGAAACCCGCGGTGGTGTTGCATTCGCCCATCTTCTCCGCCAAGGAGCTCCCGTACTTCGTGCAGAACCATGCAGTGATGGTTGGCTCGTTTCAGGAACGGCCCCTTACATCACCGGGTGGGGCGATGTCGACGTCGTCCTCATCGCAGCCCGCTGGCAAGACTCGGTGGTATGGGGAATCGTTCCAGGAATTGAGTCTGAGACGATGTCTGCGAGCATGCTCGAACTCGCCGCTGTGAATTCATCATCCACTGCAGTCATCACCTTCGACCAGCACCTCGTCACCACTGACGATGTGACCTCGGTGGTTTCGTTCGAATCGTGGTTAGAGAGTTATCGCATGGGCCTTCGTGCAAACGGTTCCCTCGCACTTGGCGTCACTGGTCGCTGTCTTTCTCTACTCGGGCCGAGCGACCTCGATGACGAATACGCCACGGCTCGGCATCGACTCGACACAGCCTCAGTCGACGAACTTCCGGCAGCACGCGCGAACGCAAGCGACCTTTGTATGCGTTCGGCAACAATGCTCGTCGCCGCTTCGGGCGGAGGTGCAGTCGCATCGTCTCATCACGCGCAACTCCTTGCGCGACAGGCAATGTTCTTGCTCGTACAGAGCCAAACGAGCGAAATTCGGCACCATCAGTTAACTCGCACGATGTAGCCCAATCACGTGGGTTCATCTGACCTGCCGTCGGACGACTACGGTCGCCTTATGGCAAACGAACCGATTCATGACGTCATTGAGCGCTGGCACCAGCACATGCGAGGCCAACTCCCTGGAGGACTCGACGAACTCCTTCACGATGATGTCGTGTTCCTCTCCCCTGTGGTCTTCACCCCGCAGAAGGGCAAAGCAATCACCATGCTCTACCTCAACGCCGCAAGTCAGGCGCTTCCTGGTGAGGCGCCAAATTTCGCAGAAGCGATCACCGACAGCAGTGACTCATCTGGCAAGTTCCGTTACACGAAAGAAATCGTTGACGGACACCATGCGATGCTCGAATTTGAGACCACGGTCGATGGCAAGGCAGTCAATGGTGTTGACATCATTACGTGCGACGACGACGGCAAGATCGTCGAGTTAAAAGTGATGGTCAGGCCGCTCCAAGCCGTGAATGCCGTTCATCAGCAGATGGGGCAAATGCTCGAGCGAATGAAGTCGCTCTCCGAGTAAACAACCCCTCACTCACGAAGAGCATTTTGACACTCGCCAGCGCGTTGCGACTGATCAAGATAGGCGTTGTAGCCGGTTTCGCCTAATGCCACGAGGTCACGCTCACGTGTAATTAACACCTGTCTCAACAATTGGTAGAGCATTGAGCTCGCAACAAGAGCGAACGAGGGCCTTCCACACCGCTGTCGAATGTGACGACAACACCGGCCCCGGCGGTTGCGGTCACGATTCCGGTCGAATTGAACTGCTGCATGAACGCCACCACTTGATCGGCGGTTGCGTGCTCCGCGCGCGCGAGTTCAGGATGCGCGTGTAAAACGTGACGAAACGACGTTCGCAACTCAGACATCGGCCGAGTGTATGAACTGGCTAACTGGAGACGAGCACAAACTATTTGTTGTTCTGAGACCCGAAGATTGTGGGAGCTCCGCGCTGAGACCAATCGGGAGCACCTGGGATGACACGCCCATCAATGGTTACCGACTGCTGAGCGTTACCAGCGATCACTACACCAGATCGTTTACCGGTAACGCCGTTTGCACCGATACCAAGTATCGGGTACGAGTCGGCGCGTGAATAGGTCTGCAACAGCAACGGTCGGGGTCGGGTTGACGAGTTTGCGACGGAGCCATGCACCAAACAGCAGTTGTGCACAGTGACCGAGCCGGCCGGACCGTCGAGCCATCGCATGTCATCTAGATCGAGGGATGCAATGTCGCTGTCGTTCATGGCCCCACCCCATGAACCGTCTTCTCGATACAGGTTGTAGAGCTGGCCGTGATGGCTACCCGGCAGCACGCCCATCGGGCCCATTTCAGCATCGACATCGTCGAGGTACACACCGATGGTGAGCGGGCTGAAATCGGTGTGTGGCCAAAATTGAATATCTTGATGCCACTCGACTGCCTCTCCCCCGTCAGCCCATTTGAAGTTCAGTTTTGAGTGGTGGTAGCGCACTGGGCCACCGAGCACGTGCACTGCGAGTTCTGCTGCTGGGCCGTCCAGTGCAAAACGAGCAAAGGTCTCGTGAAGGTCGACCGGCGAGTTCAACCGCCGAAGCCGAGGGGTTTCTGCGCTGTGGCCATCTTCAACGTCGAAGCGCGAGTTTGACTCGGAAACCGCTCGACTCTCTTCGACAAACTCGGCCGCTACTGACTGCAATTCAGGGAGCCAGGGGTCGGTGACATACCCCGGTAAGTGCAGATAGCCATCTCGTTCATATGTTGAGACATCAATTTCGATCGAATGTGTAGGCGTCATTTCTCCCCCTTTGCTCCAATGGCGCCGCTCGTCTTACGAGAAGTGGAGTCCGGCGAACTCACCTGACTTCCACCACTGCTCAAGAAACTCGAAGTAAGCAACTGGCCCTTCAATGTAGGCCCCGCCGTTGAGTTGCTGATCACCTTCGAGCGGTTTGCCCTCGTTGTTGTAATAGCCCGGAGTGCAGTCAGGCGACCCAATCACCGAGCCCTGCCGACCTTGAATCTGTTGCAACCAAGCATCGACATCGGAGCGCCCGGCTTCAACCGTTGCTGCACCGATCTCTTCAGCATGGGCGACCACCGCGGCGATGGCGTCACTTGCTTCGACATAGTTATGCGGCACATTCGAGATGAGATTCGCCGCTTGTGCAGTGGCGAGCACGAAAAGATTTGGAAATCCATCGACATGCGTGCCGTGCAACGTTCGCATTCCTGGTGCCCAGTACTCCTCGAGCGATGAACCACTCCTTCCGATGATCTGAAAGCCTGATCGGCGGGAAAGGTCGGTGCCCACTTCGAAGCCAGAGGCGAAGACGATGCAGTCGACCTCGTAATGCTGGCCGTTCGCCCACACTCCGGTCGCATCAATACGGTCAACGCCTTGACCGTCGGTATCGACAAGCGTCACCGTTGGACGGTTGTAGGTCTGAAGGTATTCGTCGTGAAAGCAAGGTCGCTTGCACAGTTGCCGGTACCACGGCTTAAGCGCTTCTGCGGTCGTAGGGTCGGTGACGATCGCATCAACCCGTGCCCGAATCTCTTCCATCTTTTCGTCGTCGGACTCTTCGTACGCAGCGAGGGTTGTCTCGGGGCTGAGTTCGGCTCCGGCCATCACACGAGCAGCAACCCGATCGCGAACCCGTTGCGCAATGTCAGTCCAGCCATCCATCACAAGGTCAACATCGGCGTATCCACCTGTTTGCAACAGAGTGAAGTTTCGCAACCATTCGCGCTGCCACCCAGGCCCAAGTGAGGCAAACCACTCTGGGTCAATCGGGTGATTATTGCGAATATCAATCGACGAGGGTGTGCGCTGGAAGACAAAAAGTTCGCCTGCATCACGCCCTAACTTCGGAATGCATTGCACTGCGGTTGCACCAGTACCAATGATCGCAACGCGCCTGTCGCCCAGTTTGTCCATTGGCACATCAGCAGGCCCGCCCCCGCAGTAGTCGTAGTCCCAACGGCTCGTGTGAAATGCGTGGCCCGCAAAGGTGTCAATGCCATCAATCCCTGGAAGCTTCGGACGGTGAAGCGGCCCGGTGCCGGTTGCTACATATTTCGCCGTGAAGTTGTCGCCGCGGTCGGTGGTAATTCTCCAACGCTGGATGTCAGCGTCCCACGACACCTCGGTTGCACTTGTGGACAGCAGCGCATTCTCGTACAGACCAAATGTTGTTGCGATGCGTTGAGCGTGAGCGAAAATCTCATGAGCCGGCACGTATTTCGCCGATGGTACAGTTCCGGTCTCTTCCAACAGCGGAAGATAAATCATCGCAGCTGTATCGCACATGGCTCCGGGGTATCGGTTCCAGTACCACACTCCTCCAACGTCGCCAGCCGCATCAAGCAGTCGTACGTTCTTAACCCCTGCCTTTTCCAGCGCCGCACCAGTTACAAGACCGGAGAACCCGGCACCAATGATTGCGACGGTAACGTCATCGTGCACGGCTTCACGTTCAACCACAGGTGTGTACGGGTCGTCGGTGATTCCCTCAAATCGGCCGGTCGGCTCTATGTACTGGTCGTTGCCATCTGCGCGCAACCGCTTATCTCGCTCGAGCAGATACCGCTCACGTAACTCTCGGCGCCGCTCATCGGTTACCTGAATTGATTCTGACATCACCGTCCCTTTGGCAAAAGATACGCCGGCACTCCGACCTCGTAACGACCCGATTCCGCCTCACTGTTGAGCACACATCCCTCGTGCATGAAGCGATCACCCCGAGCAATTACCCCCTCTGGCACCCTCAACTGCTCGAGCACAATGTCGCCTCCGCAACCTAAGCAACTCACCCGAACCTCAGCCATTACTACGCCTCACACCTCAACGTCACACGCCAACCCGGTCAACGAGGTCTGCTGTGAGACGAATCGATGTCATCCGCTCTTCGACAAAAGGTGTCGAATGCGACACGATGAGTTCGTCCGCGCCCGAGTGCGACAAGAACTCATCTAGATACGACGCCACTTCGGGCGGTGTGCCGACCGCTGAATATTGCATCATTTGCAGAAGATGCTGACCCTGTGGCATCGCAAGCACTTGGTCAGCCTGCTCATCGGTGTAGTCGACACCTTTGGGCACAATGAGGGCGACACGCTCGCGAGCGGACGCGTGAAACTGCTGCTGTGCGTCGTCAGAAGATTCAGAACAAAATACGTTCACCGCGGCAATCACATGGGGCTTTGGAAGACGATCAGAGGCCACAAATGATCGTCGGTATTCTTCGACTGCTTCGACGAGGGCGCCGGGCGAGAAGTGTGAGGCGAACGCATACGGCAGCCCCAGCGCAGCTGCGAGCTGTGCTCCGAACAGTGACGACCCAAGGATGTAGAGCGGCACGCATGTTCCCGCTCCGGGAATTGCGGCAACGCCGTCGGCCCGAACAACGCCATCGAGCAAGTCACGAAGCTCCTCGACATCAGAGGGAAAGGAGTCTGACGACGTGTGATCTCGACGCATGGCACGGAGTGTCACCTGGTCACTTCCGGGCGCCCGACCCAGACCCAATTCGATGCGGCCAGGATGCAATGTGGCGAGCGTGCCATATTGTTCAGCTATCACGAGCGGGGCATGGTTTGGCAGCATCACTCCCCCAGCTCCCAACTTGATCGTGGCAGTGTGGGCTGCGACGTGGGCAATGAGCACGGCAGGCGAGGACGATGCAACCGTTGGAAGATTGTGATGTTCCGCGTACCAGACGCGCGCATACCCACACTGCTCAGCGAGTTGAGCCATCTCGACACATGAGGTGAGGCCATCAACAATTGAGGTCCCGCGTCGAACCCGAGCGAGGTCGAGCATTGAAAGCGTTCCCACCATGAATTAAGTCTGCCATCTGCGAGTCATGAGTGCGAGACCGACGGTACTACCGTCACGGTATGGCACTCATCAGCGTCGAGGAGTTATCGGCACGAATTGGTCGTGGTGATGACGACCTCGTGATCTGTGACGTACGGTTTGATCTTTCAGATCATGACCGTGGCCGCCGCGATTACAACGCTGCACACATCGCTGGAGCGCGGTTTATCGACCTGCACCACGAGCTCGCAGTACACGATGGTTCATCACCAACCGGCGGCGGGCGGCATCCGCTACCCACCACGCAGCAGTTCGCTGAAGTGCTCGAACGCAACGGCATTAGCCCTTCTTCATTCGTCGTTGCCTACGACGATGCTGGGGGCGCAGTCGCCGCACGTCTGTGGTGGATGCTTCGTTCGATCGAACATCAGCGCGCAGCGGTGCTGGACGGCGGTTATCCCGCATGGGTTTCAGCCGGCCAACATGTTGAAACTGACACTCCTACGGTCAACAACTCAACGTATGTGGTTCCTCCTCATTGGGCAGGGGTCGTCACCGCTGATGAGGTTGTAGCCGCCATCGACAGCGGCCGAACCGTCATCGACTCTCGGGCGGAGGCCCGATATCGAGGCGATACCGAACCGCTCGACCCGCAGGCCGGCCATGTTCCTGGTGCACTCAACCTCTTCCACGGCGGCAATCTCAGCGAGGACGGGCTTCACCGTCCGGTTGCCGACCTTCGAGAGCGTCTGAACTCGGTCAACCTTGGCCAACAGCCGATCGTCTACTGCGGTAGCGGGGTCACCGCCTGCCACAACCTGCT
>MDSZ01091761.1_pt1 | contig 19370 bp, 24 predicted proteins | sample 811201 | NCBI WGS metagenome assembly MDSZ01 (sample SAMN05326647, study PRJNA326480) | marine metagenome | isolation source: seawater | place: Indian Ocean: North | collected 2010 | reverse complement strand
TGGATTCTCAATGAACTTGTTGATTGTTTCAACTTGGTAATCACGTAACTGTATTGGTTGCCCGGCGCAAGGGTGTGTGTCTGGCCATGTTATGTGTGACAAGTAATCTTTGTCAACTGCTTTGAATTCAAAGTTGTGTTTGGTTCTACGGTCCTCGAAGTCAACGTACACACCACCATCCTCTAGTATTGGAAGTATCTGGTCAACTAGATTTAGATATGTCGTTCCTCCAAGGCCAAAAAAAGATACCTTGCCATCCCATCTACCTAACTTGACCGCTGGCAGGTGCCTGGCATATGGTATCTCGTACTTGAACTTATTGGATAACCTCTTCCTCCATTCCAAGGAAAGGTTTTCAAATTTGACGTTCACTTCGTCTTTAATAACTAGTTTGCAACTGCTCATGTTTAAAGTTTTACTATAATATGATCATGCCAATCCCAACTACTTGGCTGATGATTACTATAATACAACTTTTTTGGAAGATTCTCAAGAAGTCTTTTCAAATTATCTGTGCCCGTGGCATAATAACCACCACCCAACGCTACCAATGAAGCCTTGGGTTTGATCTGACTCTTGATAATTGATCTCGGTATTCTGTTCCTCACAAATATAATTTTGGTATTTTCATTTATGTACTTGAACTGTTTGCTCATTTGGTGCAGTTCAAAAAGATTCTCAAAGAATTCTCTTGATGTATTATTATTGATCATGTTCTGTCTAGTGTCGTACTCATTTACGTCCTTTGCATAGACAGGTTCTTTCACATCGAAACCCCACGAGCACTGTGTCAGTATGTCTATGCCCTGTGATTTGAAAGCGTTCATCCAATCCCAGAAGTCCTCCACTTCTTCTTTGCTGTTTAGTTCTCCGCTGACAGGCATAAGCAAAGGGAAACACTCTAGTTCACACAATCCTTGTAGAACTTCTTTTTTGCTGAAAGCATTTGAATCAATCCACAACTTGTGATAGTTGTTGTGAGCAATTTTGTAGCCTAGTGTTGTTTGTGCCGGCACACTGATTCCGTTGGTTTGTATATCAAAGTTTTTCAATGCATCCACTTGTTGCAGTATAGGTTTTTGTTTTAGATTATTATTCCAATACTCCTGCAAGGAGTCAGTAACGTTGTCTATCACAACCTCTCCTGCAACCAGTCTCGCTGTTGGTTTCCTAAATCCTTTTATCTCTTTTTTCACTTCTTCGTAGTCGTCTAGCAGATCAGTGTCTGCAAATTTGAAATCGTATCGGACTGCTATGAGAGTGAGGTAGTAAGTGGTCACGTCAGACTGTAGAAACGTCCATTTCTTGTGCTCGCCGTCGTACTGTGAGTATCCTCCAGGCAAACCTCTTTTGTCTTTCAACAGTCTTATTAAGGTTATGATTTTTTTGTTGTACGGAAATCTTAGTTCTATCTTTGTGTTGCCATCGTCGTCGATAAATTTTTCAATGCTTTTATCAAAACTGATTACCCTGAATGCATCGTCATACACAGGATTGTCCAGCAATGGTTTGATGTCCATGTGATGTGCTTGGAATTTTGTCAGGTATCTTTTGAGCAGAACTAAGGCCAATCTTGCCTGCTTTTCTGTCCATGCATATTGGGCCTCTGCCAAGGATGTTATGGTTGCTTTGTCCTTTGGATGTGGGTTAATATGGGCTCTTTGGGGGTCTGACCAAAAATAATCATTATATGCTAATATTTTAAGTGCTTCGTTAATTGTTTTCGGCAAATCTGTGTGCATATTATTCATCATATTTTAGGTAATTATTAGTATATTATAGCATAATTGGTAATATAGTCAACCATGAAAAAAACTAAAAGTAAGAAGGTAAATGTAAGGAAACAACTTAAGGTCAAATTGGAAAACACTCTGATTAGACATAAAAATGTTGTTGGATTTAGGCCCACAGAACAACAGGCATATCATTGGTTTAGAATCGTTAACAGAGGATTATTCAACAGCAGATTACCAATGGTCCCTATCTTCGTTAAAAAACTTCATAAGGATTGGGGTAGGTGTGTGGCAGATTGGGACAATAGAAAAACTCCAAAAGGTAAATTCGATCAGAGAGTTATACCCTATCACATCGATGTACACTTCTACATAGAGATACACTGTAAGTTTCCAAAATGGAAAGACTTTATTGAAACTCTTGCCCACGAAATGGTGCATCTGTATCAGATGACTTGGTTGCAAGATCCTTACTCAAACCATAACGCAAACTTTTTTGCTTGGAAAAATAAATTTAAAAACGCCGGCTTAGGCCTGACTAGGTGTTAGCACTTTTTCAAATTCAGCGTAACTAATCACTTTACTGTTGCCCAGGTCAGTTCCCGTCTGTAAGTGGTACATGTATTCCGGTGGATTGTCATGTACTATCGTGAAATTTATGTAAGGCCTCATCTTCAAAAGGTTCCTGAATTGTTTCAACCACCCATCCATTATGCTATCACCGTGTCGCGGTCCGTAGTTCTCTGTATCTTGGTACATGTTGTTCAGTTGCTTTTTGCCATAGTCTCTGAAGTCATATCCGATAAGATAAATTTCCTTGTGTCCATGTACTCCCGCGGTCCACAACGCTTGGTTACCGCATATCCAGTGTGGGTTGTTTGGAATCAAATGTAGCAGAGGTGGTCCTCCTTTTGGGTAACGGTTTACCTCCAATGACGGAGTATAGTGAATACATTTCTCATAAACTTTGTTCTTGAACATCTCAAGTGTGATAGGCGAGTCTATGGAAAAAATGTAATCAGGTATGAAATCTCTGTACAGGGCGTTACATCCATACGTCTGTCCAGATTCCTTTAGTCTGTTAAGGTCGAAGCCTTTACGTGACGGTCCATTCCCTATGCAGTAAGCGTTACCCCGTGGCACTGCTTTGACTCGGTCTTCGTAGTAGGCAGTCTCCTGTATCTTTTGACCTTTACGGATTATGAGATGTGTGTTTACAGTCTCACCTTTGTATGGTTCCCATTCTATTGGTTCAATCGGTTTAGGTCCGCCTATCTGATATCCCATTTTGTCTCCAATTGTTTTTTGATTCTCTTCCATGGCAAGCCTTGTTCTATTTCCTCCGGCCACCATTCAGTGTATGCTAACTTGTTTGCCCATTGCTGTCTATCAGGCATGTCTGGGTTGTTGATGTTTGCATAGTTTTTATTGCCAACGTCATAACTTAGGCTTGCCTCGGAAACGTAAACTGGTATGCCTGAGAACACGGCGGTCATGGCAGGGTTGCTAGAATGACTCACTACCGCCCAAGCAGACTTCAATCTCTCTGAAAGGTCGGTGTCATCATACGTGCTCCTGTCCGGCAAAGGTCGCACTATCTTGACGTCCTTGTAAGCACTAACAGGTATTGTCACGTGGTTACGAGGGTGTGGCCTTATGGTGATTGGTCTATCTGTGAATCTCCTTATCTCTGTTATCTGCTGATGAAACCAATCTGACATTGGAGGATTGTTACGCCACTGGTGACTGCTTGTGTGCTGTCCACAGATTATTATGTCTTCGCCTGTTTGCCTCCAAGGCTGTATTGTTACATTGAACTTCTTCCAACGCTCTCCGTCTACCACGTCGTTGGCAAAATCCGCTTCACGGTTGATTCCATTTATACCTATCTTCCAGGTTTCGTTTCTTTTGATGCCACCCACTTCGACGACAACAACTGGTTTGTTCTGATTTCTATATGAGTCCCATATGTATCTGTACTTGGCCATTCTGCCTTGCCACAAGACTGACCATATGACTGCGACATCGCATTGTCCGTCATCCCTGTTCAAAAGCACAGTGTCTCCTGCATCTTGCATACTTTTTAATAGGGCCGCAAAAACTGGTTTGCTGTTGAGTGGACCGTAATCTGTATAACAACTTATTTTCATTTGTTTTTCCAATAATCTATTTCTCTCATCTCCGGCGTCTTTCTTATGTCTTCTGCTTTTGAACTACCGGCATCTTTTCTGTCGCCCTTGAAGTGGTCTATGTATTTTCCAAGTTCACTGTTGACAAAGACGTGGTGTCCCTTGACCCCTTTGGAGTAACCTATGTCATGTACCTTCACTGAGTGTTTTTGTCTATACTCCTTTGTCAAGTGCCAGAACACATAGGAGTCGTGCCATTCTAGCAGATCAAACACATCACCGGTGAAATACAGTTGTTCCCAGTCATTGATAAAATTCTGCACAAGGTTGTGTTTCATGTTGTAGCAGACCAGTCCACACTCTGGATACTTGTTACTCCCTCTATCATTTTCTCTGTCTAAGTAAGTCACTAAGGTGTCACGTGGACAAATACTTTCTATGAAATGCATGGGAATGTCTCGGAAAGTAAATGTGTCGTCGTCTAACCATATCACATAATCGTAGTCCGTGTATGTTTTCACAGCGTGTGTAACACATGAAACTTTGTAACTGAATTTTACAGCGTTCCAAAGATACGAATCTTTCTTTGCGTCTAGACCTCCTTCTGTTGCTAGTTTCTGCGAACGTCTTAGTCCGCCAGGCAATCCTTGTATTTTGCCCAGAGCAACCGGATCGTGCTTGTATTTTTCACGAAACTGGTCAAGTCCTGGATTTGCTTCGTCTATGTCGATCCAAGTCAAATTTGGAACCTCGTATGCAGGCCTATCGCCTTCAAAGTAGACAGTGATGTCAGCATCCGGCCATCGGTGCAAAACTGATTCTACCATACGTTTACTGTATCTTTCCCAGTCACCTGGCTTGAATGTTGTTATTACTTTGTATCTCATAATTCTATCTTGTAGGTCTTGATCCAATCGTTTACTATCCAGGCTGGCACAAGTGCCTTGCCCGCTTTCTGGCTAGCCTTTATTATGTCTAGACCACTTTTGTCCTTTAATGCATCGTTGTAGAACTTGCCGAGTCGACTGCTTGTTCTATCTGATAACCAATACCCCAAAGGAACGGTCCATCCAGTTTTTGACTTTGTGATGATGTAGTCTGGCAGTATTCCCTTGTAGGCACGTTTCACTGGCATCTTGGTCTGTGTCTTGAATGTTCCTAGTTTTTGAAAACTTGGTATGCTTAGGCAGTACTTCATAAATTTTTTTGTAGCGAGTGGGAATCTTCCCTCCATACCATATGCCATTCCGTACTTGTCGTTCCTGTTGAAAAATTCTTCAGGCACTTGCGTCACACAGTCCAACGCCATGTATGAACCTACTGGATCTTTTGGATTCCAAAGGTCGTCTGGATAACATGATTTCAGTTCCTGTAGCACCGCATTTTTGCTTAGGTCTCCGCCCATGACTAGTCCCGCCATGGGACGCTTGATTCTCGCCATCCATAATTGCAAAACATCATCCCAAGATTCTATTGCTGGTTTACCTATAGTCCTTTCCAAGTAACTGTCCTTTGTCATTTTCCAGTACTTTGGATATCCGCCCAATATCTCATCACCCATGTCTCCGGCCATCGTGACCACTATGCCATTGTTGTGTAGTACCTTGTTGGTGTGGCAATACATAGGAATGCTTTGATTGTACATGGGTTGCTCCATGTAATATATTGCGTCGTCCCAACTGTCGACAACATTATCGGGTGTGATCCTCACAACGTGGTGTGCGTAGCCTTCTTGGTCCGCTAACTTCCTCGCCTCCTTGGCATCGCTGTTGAAGTCCTCTGATGCACTGACATCGGGATCCATAAAGTTTGTGAATGTCTTCGCTGGCGGTTGCAGTTTGTTTAGTTCGTGGGCAATCAGGCTTGAATCCAGTCCACCACTTAAGAACACGCCTATTTTTCTCTGTCCGATGCTACACATCTTGACTGTCTCTGCGGCCATCTTTCTAAATTCTGTTGGCTCAAAGTGGTGATTGCTTGTCGGCTTCATGAAGATTCGTTTTGTGTCAATAAATGTTTTTGTTGTGATGCTGTATACTTTGGTCTCCCCAGCGAGTAATTTTTTGATTCCACTGAACACTGTGTTACGTGTTGCGTTGATGCCTGTCCATGCAAGGCAACTCATGGCCAATCTATCTACTGACCGTGACCCGGCCACCTTGTCCAACATGCCTTTTATCTCAGACCCAAACACCAACCCCTCTTTGGTTTCAGCGTAGTACACAGGTTTGATACCGGCATGGTCTCTGCTCAAAGTAATCGTGCCCTTTTCTATTTCGTAATACGCAAAGCCATGCATGGAATCTATCTCATCTATGAAATCTAGACCAAACCTGTCCAGACCCCAAGCAAGCAGTTCGGTGTCACATCCTGTCTTGTTGTCGAAGTCCGTGTATTTCTTCTTAAGTTCGTAGTAGTTGAATATTTCTCCGTTGTACACAAGCATGTTCCCTCTAGGCGTCTTCCATGGTTGTTGTGAGTTGGCAGGGTCAGCCATGATGCTCAACAAGTTGTGTCCCAGCGTCACTTTCTCGTCCGCCCACACACTCTCTCCGTCTGGTCCTCTGTGTTTGCATATCTCGATGAACTTATTAACGAACTCAGTATCCTTGGCTGTTATTCCGTATATTCCACACATATTATAATCCTAATTTACTTTTGAATCTTCTAAACACTGTACCATCCCTGATCTCTTTCTCCGTCCATTGCTTGTAACCGAGATCATACACCCATTGGTCCCTGTCGGGATATTCTGGTGTTTCGATATTGTTAAGGTCCTTGTTAGCCACAGGCCAGGCTAGTGCAAGATCGCTTGTGCAAAATGTTGGGATACCTCTAACACATGAATCAATGCAAGCAGTTGAATTGTGTGTTACCACAGCATGACAGTTGTCTAGTGCGTCTTGATAATTGAATCTGTAAAATTTTTTCTCGTCACCACTGAAAAATTTCTGTCCTATGACAACTTGCACGTCAGCGGGGAACTCGTTTATCCTGTTTTCCATTGCGGCAACGTGATTAGGGTGTGGCCTTACTATGAACTTTCTTTCAGTGATAGGTCTTAATTTATCATAGACATCATTGAACCATTTGATAGGATCTAGTTCGTTCATGCTCCAGTTGTCCTGTGGTTGGAGTACGAATAGTATTGGATCGTCTTGGTTAGATTTTCTCCATGGAGCGTAGTTGATGTTCCATATCTTCTTCATTTTTTCCCATCTGTCGGGTGGACTGTTGTCACTTAGAAAATTACCATTGTTCATGGGAGAGTACAAAGACACACGCCAGTGATGGTTTGGATCTGTGATTGTGTTTCCAAAACTGCTTAATATACCTCCGTCAAAGGTTATGATGTATATGCCTTTCTTCTTTGCACGCTCGACTAGGTCTCTCCTACGTCCTTTTGTATGGTGCATTTGATTGGAGCCTCCGTAACCAAACATGCAACCAATTGGTGCAGTGGGTTCCATCTCATCTTTCTGCCATGGGCCTGTCATGCTTTCATTCACTATAACGGGTTCGTCACCACACGCCTTGATGCCTTCGGCCATGTGCTTGAGCAGATCCCAACTTGCCCCTCTCCGTCTGTCCTTAACAGTTCTTCTGAATATCTCAACCTTCATAGACATCCTTTCTCACGAACAACATTTCCAACATCAGTTTATCTCGTTTCCTGTTGATTATTACATTGTAATTATTGGCTTTGAACTTGTCGCATATTATCTGCGCCTTCTCAAGTGCTGGTTCAACACGTTCGTCTTTTTCGAAGTTGAGTTCTAACTCCATTGCAATAAACTTACAATCTATATCGTTGTCCATAATTTCATTTGAGAATTGCCACCACAGTCCTTCGATGTCTGCTTTCACGATGTCCACACTGTTCAATTGTAAATCTGACATTATGGATCTAAGATTTTTTGTTGACACAACCACATGTTCGTAGTGTTCTTCACGTTTGATCAGCGAGAAACTTTGTAAAACCCTGTCCACCTTGCTTTCTTCTTCTATGGTTGGATCATAGTAGAAAGCCTGCTGACCTACTATCTCACTGTAGGCCACAGGGTGGAAATGAATTCTTTGAACAGCCTGTAGGTTTTCTGGACTGTCGTTGCGTAATCCAACTTTCTTGTAACTGGATGATCTTATGATCTGTCTTATAAGGGATCTGCTTCTGGGAGTAGGATCAAACATGTCTATCTTCAAGTTTTTGTTGTCGAATGCAAGTTCCTTTTCAAAACTTACGTTACCCCCAACACCAAATGTCACCGCACTGGCTGACTTTTTAACCAGTTCCTCTGGTGCATAGTAATTTTTGTATAGTTTGAACCCTGGCAGATGCCTCGCTTCTTTGAAGCCGTTCGTTGCTTCCCATTCGCGTATTTTCTTCACCCTTTCAACAACATGAGGTTTGATTCTATCTGCCATCTAATATGTCCATGTAGTAACCACTTCTGAATTCCTGTTGTGTGAACTGTCCATACGCAAGTGAATGAAACACTGGCCTAGGGTCTTCGTATCTAGGTGTTTCAATTTTTGCAAATTCTTGTTCACATATAGGCATGCAAGGATTGTCAAAGTTGGCAAACACAGGAACTCCGTTTGTCAGTGCTTTGATTGTGATAGAACTGTTGAAAGTAACAACAGCATGTACCTTGTCCCATTCGAAAGGTCTAGGTGGTTGATTGTTAGCACTCTTGCCAGGCATCATTTTGCCATTCGCGTCTACGAGTGCTTGTGGGTTGTATGGTTTTTCTCTTACTATCAGTTCTCTGTCTGTGTTTGCTTTGAGTGTGTTCATTGTTTTGTCCAGCCAATCTTGTGCGTTGAAATGCTCTGCCATGGCATGGCTAGGTGGCACAACCAACACGTATTTTCCATTTTTATGAAAGGGTTTGATGTCTTCTTTGAACTGCTGTTTGAATCGGTCATCCGGTCTTAGGTCCGTTGATGTCTTGACATGTTCGTTCTTCACACATCTCATCCAGTATGGCGTGCCCCGGCTTTCTCCCCAGTAAGGTCTATCTATGTAGTAGAAGTCTTTTTTATTTTTCTCTGCCCATTTGTATATCAGGTTTGAACCTCTCAGCACACCCATGAACACGACTTTATCACAGTCTGTGGAATTCAAGACTTCTTGGTAAGAAGTCAACTTGCAGTTTTGCATTCCTTTGCTTGCACTCTCAACGTACTTTTCTGTTTTTGCCCTCTCTGTTTTTACAGCGTAATTCATCTACTTTACCTCTTGCACGTTATACATTTTTGCATAACCTCTTTTGAACTCTCCGATTATGTTAACACTTCTACGGTACATTGTTGCGTTCTCTCGTTTTGACACGCCGTGGACAGTGTTTGGTGAGTTGTTCGCAAACATAACAAAAGTATTTCTTTCATAAGGTACAGACAGAGCAACGGGCCCTAGGTCGTGTTCATAGATCTGCCTACCTCCCTTCATGTCTACTTTCTTTACGTCGGCCAATGTGCGGTGTATTTGAAATTCACCGCCAGTGCTTTTGTCATCATGATACGGCATGTATAGTAGTCCTGCCCACATCTCCATTGGGTTGTCTATGTGAGGTGTACGTGAAGTTTTTTCTTGTATAGGCTTGTGCATTACCACCTGACAGTCAGTCCATATGTTCTTACTGGTGTCTGCCCATCCCCTTGCACCCAAGTCATCTTCTGTGAAAGTTTTTTGTAATGATGTTGGCATGTAGGGTGCAAACAATTCATTTACCTCATTAAACCATTGTGCGGAAGTGTGGTACTCCGCGAACTCACGCCATGTTTGTGATTTGTGTGATAACAGTTTATCCGCCTTCAATCTGTAGCAAATGCCGTTGTCAAAAGGATCTGTGGACAACACATCATCTTCTGGAAATTCTGCTTCTAGCCTTTCATAAAGATCCCATGGCAATGCATTTTTTATCACAACGTGTGGATAAGGATCTGTCTGAACTTTTGGTTTGGTGTGCAATAAGGAATACATGGTTATATTATAAGTGATATCAATCCAAATGTCTAATCAATTTAGGTATGTCAACATCAAAATTGATGAGGTCGTTTAACCTTTTTACGCCTTTTGGCTTTTTACCATTTGTCTTTATGGGTGTGGTGTTTGCAACAAACAATTCATGCTTCAGGTTCAAACTGTTAGACAACAACGGATACACTTTCTTGTGCAACATGTTGCCGTCCTGTATCTCAATAATCTTGGTCCCCTCTTTGCACCACAGAGCGTTGACCATGCCCGCACCGTGTGTTGCCAGCACGTGGGTGGACTCCGCAAACACCCTGACCTGGTCTTTTATCGGCAGGTCTTCCAGGGTCACAGATTCCCATCCTTTCAACGACAGCAATAACTCGTTGGCATTGTTAAGTTTTCTAGTGTTGGCCTTGTCACGTGATATAAAAATTTTACGGAAAGGTTTAGTATTTTCTGGTACGCCAAATGAGCCTTTGAAATGTCTCAACCATGGAGCCAGGTGTGGGGTGGCCACGCCATCATTGCAATTACTCATTGAAGGAGCCAGCAAGTGTTGGAAACGCCATGTCTCCCCTTCCGGCATAACATAGTATTTCAGTTCGGGAAAAAGTTCTTTGGCGACTTTGTCAAAGTATGGACTAGGGTTGGCAAGGATGTAAATGTATTTGGCAAAGTTTGTAGACCATCTCTTTTCGATCAACCTGAACTTGCTGATAACATCTATCCATATGTGCCATGGATTACCTGTGCTGTGTTTGTCTATGGGTAACCAAACATATTTGTAGGAGCCGTCGAACTGCTTTGTGATCGGAGGCATCTTGATGTCGATCTCCTCACCCCAACTGTCCCACATTCCGTGGTGCTTCTTGGGTTTGTGTTTGTACCTGTCCAACATCGGCCACAAATGTTCGGTGATCATGTGCCTGTTTTCCGTTATCAACACCGGTAGACTGTTGACCGAGCAGTTGTTGAATTCTGCCACAAAGGTTGGGTTGCTAGTGAATTGACTTGGTGCTTTTGGATGATAATTCATTTTTATTTCGTAAGAATTGTCCACCATATCGTGTCTGTCCAGAAAGTATCTGATGCTGGTAATGTTTTTTACAAGTTGTGCCATGCGTGTTTTTAGTGTATAATTAATTATAATATTATGCGACCCACACACATTTTTACTAACGGCTGTTCATTCCTTACCACGAGGCCCAGGGAGGGTGTAATGACTCACGTTGGAATGGAACTTGCGAAGATGCTTGACCTCAAAGAGGCTAGACACTTTGGTGCAGGCGGACGTGGCAACAAGAGGCTCAGCATTTCGACCAAGATTTGGTGTGAGCGAAATCCTGAGATTGCCACGAAATGTTTCTTTGTGATTGGCGTGACTTCTGGCATGAGACACGATTTTCCTATCACCAGGGGTTACAAAAAACATAAATTTCCTGAACTACATTCATTCTGGAAATCATACAAGCCATGGGAAAATTCTGCAACGCAAACGTTTTTCAAACACTTGAATATCACAGCCACTCTAGATCTCGAGCAGATGGCCCACTATGAATCTTTGGAGGCTACCATAAATCTACAAAATTATTTCAAGTTGAAAAAATACCCATATGTAATGTATAAAACTTTACCAGATCCAGAGTTAGTCAGAGACAAACGAGACATAAGACACAAAGACATCTACACTTTGCAAGATCTGATAGATAAGCAAAGATATTACAAACCTAACTATTCGCACTTGGAATACACGGAGGAAAACAAACAACACTGTTCACCAGACGACCATCATCCTTCCGCAGACGGACACCGAGACTGGGCACAACAACTCAAGGATTTTATTGATGCTAACAATTTACTCACCGTCTAACAACAAGACTAGCAAAGCATGGGAAGTCTTCAACGGCGTGCAGAAGTCATGGCCTGAACAAGTGCAGTTTGTTGATAACAGTGTGGCCACAGATCCAGTGCCTAATTGTATGTTTTGGGGATTCGTAAACAACAACATGCAAATGGTCAAAAAACTTGAACAGCGTAAACACAACTTCTGGTTCACCGACACGCCTTACTTCGGAAGATTTAATAATAACAATCTCAAACCGGACAACCACTATTGGCGTGTATGTAAGAATCGTATACACGCAATCTACATCAAAGACTGCAAGCCTGACAGATTTGAAAAGTTTGGACTTAAGATAAAAGCACCCGACTTCAAGGGATCTTACATTTTAGTCTGTCCTAGTTCTGACTCTATAAACAATTACCTCGACAGGCCCAATTGGACCAACGAGACCATAGAGCAGATCAAAAGATATACGGACAGGCCTATCAGACTTCGACACAAGCCTAGGGGCAGGGGTACATCAGGACCGAGCGAGGCCAAAGTACCCCTATCCGAGGATCTCAAAGATGCTTGGTGTGTTGTGACCAGTTGTAGTATTGTGGCAGTCGAGGCCCAATGCATGGGCATTCCGGTCATATGTGATAAGGAAAGTTTTGCTAAGGAAGTGGGAGGGCAGGAACTTGCGGACATAGAGAACCCTTACTTTGTTGGTTGTGAGGAATGGCTTTGGAGTCTAGCATACCAACAGTTCACACCAGAAGAGATTAAAAACGGCAAGGCAGTTGAAATTTTAATGGACAAAGGACTCCTATGATAGATAATTTAATACATTTTGGATGTTCGTTCGCTATGGGCAACGGTGTGCCAACATATGTGAATGGCTTGAAGTCAGGAGCGTTTGTGCATACTGGAGATTTAAGAAAAGAATTTATGAGCAGGTATAAAATAGAACCAAAGCAACCACAATCTTGTGGATCTATTATTGCAAAAAAATTAGGATTGAAGTTTACAAAGATTGCTGAGAACGGAGCAAGTAATGAAATGATATTCAGGAAAATACTTGAAACGAAATTGCAAAATTCTTTCGTATTAGTTGGATTTACAAGCAACAACAGACGTGAAGGTTTGACGACTAGTAAAAGAAGTTCACATTGGCATACGTGGAAAATGATTGCTCCGGGAGAAGTGGCAAAATACAAAGACTTGATATTTTCACCATGGAAAAACGAATACAAACCTGCCATAGAAGCGGAAGGACAAATTAGGACTTTGATACAAATAATTTACATGCAGAATTATTTCAAAAGCAACAACACACCATACTTGATGTTTAATGCATTATGGAATGGGTTCGACTTACCATTGACAAAAGAGTGTGACGAATTATTAAGCAAGGTGGATGAAAAATTTTTTTACAAGTTACGTGGCACATCGCAAGAAACACAACACGGCTGGTGTGTAGAAAGAAAACTCAACGTGTCAGACATAGATGACCACCCTAATCTTGAAGGACAAGAAGCATGGGCGAATGAACTGTTACCACACGTGAAGGAGATACTAAATGCAGATTGATCCGTGGTCAAAGATGTTGTTTGTGCATATCCCACGGACTGGTGGTTCATGGTTCACTTATTCATGGCGTATGAACTACGACCGTTCAGGTGCGGTACGTTGGAGTACACGTGAACTACTGATGAACAGTAGTAACCATAACACAGTGCGAGTAGGAAGACACGGCAAGTTGTCAGGAATAAAAAAGCAATTACAAGAAATACATCTGGACATCAACGACTACAAGATCATTACACTGGTGCGTGAACCTCTGGATAGGGTGCTAAGTTCTTGGAAATGGTTTAGCATTGTAAAGGAAACAGCCAAGAAGCACGGATGGACAAGCATAGATGATATGCTGGACGAGTATGAGTCAGGCGAGAGAAGAGTGAACTACATGCCGCAAACTCGTTGGCTTTTGGAACCAGGTGCCAAGTATGATCATATTTTCAGATTCGAAGATCTCCTTAAAGGTCCAGAAAAGATACAAAAAGTATTTCCTGAATACAATCCTAAGGGAAGGCTTAGAAGGACAGTGCATGAATTGAACATTACTGACAAGCAGATCGACAGGATAAAAGTCTTATACAAGGACGATTTTGAATACCTACGAAAGTTTTATGATCAAGATTAATGGTTTTTGGGTTCCAGAAAATGATGTGCATTTGAAGGACTGGCAGGACGGAAAGAGTTTTACACAAAACAAATGCTTAGACAGGTTAATCAAGCATTGTCAAAAAGAAGATATCAAGTTCAAAAAAATCATAGACGTTGGTGCTTGGGTGGGCACATGGACCATGTCCATGCTTGATTACTGTGAACAGGCTGTGGCAATAGAACCAGACCCAATGCACTATGAATGCTTGGTTAAGAACTTACCTAGCGAGGTACAAACACACCAGTGTGCAATCGGCAACGAATCAAAGTTTGTGTCACTGTCAGATGACAACTTCACACAGGCAAGGAGGGTCATGGGCGAGGGAAAAATACCCATGGTCACTATTGACAGTTTGAATATAAAGGAAGTTGATTTGATCAAAATAGATGTAGAAGGTTATGAGATGGAGGTCTTGAGAGGAGCCGCCAAAACACTGGAGAACGCAGACTACCTCATGATAGAACTGAACAACAACTCAAAAAAATATGGAAGCAGTAACTTAGAAATCGAGAAGTACCTAGCAAAACTAGGATTCAAGCCAATGATTAAACTTTGGCCGGATGTGGTCTGGCGTAAAAAAGGTTAACGTAAATAGACATATGAAAATATTCATTACCGGTGTTGCAGGATTTTTAGGATCGCACCTTGCAGATTTAATGATATCACAAGGCCACACTGTTGCTGGTAACGATAACATGATAGGTGGCTATACTGACAACGTGCCACAGGACGTTGAGTTTCATCAAGTTGACTGTTGTGATTTAGAAAATCTTACCAAAGCAATGGAAGGTTGTGACATTGTGTATCACACTGCCGCGACTGCTTATGAAGGACTGTCAGTGTTTTCGCCGGTGTTAGTAACTAGAAATATATTCGAAGCATCGGTTACCACTATTACGGCGGCAATCAGGAACAAAGTGAAACGTATCGTTTATTGTTCTTCCATGGCGAGGTATGGACACCATGATGAAGTGCCATACAAAGAAACTTACGAATGTAGACCACAGGATCCTTATGGCATAGCAAAGAAGGCAGGCGAGGATGTGTTGAGGAACCTATGTGAAACACACGGTGTGGAGTATGTGATCGCTGTGCCACACAACATAGTTGGCCCAAGGCAAAAATATGACGACCCATTTAGAAACGTGATGTCTATTATGTTGAACAGGATGTTACAAGGTAAACAACCCATCATATATGGGGATGGCAAGCAAAAAAGATGTTTCAGTTACATAGACGACTGTTTGTATTGCTTGAATGCATTAGCGTTCAATGATAACGTAGTTGGTGAAGTGATCAACATAGGTCCCGACGAGGAACCGGTCACTATAAACGAACTAGCAGAAGCGTGTGCTAACGAGACTGGGATTAACTTGGATCCGATACATCATAAGGATCGTCCGAAAGAAGTAAAACTTGCTACTTGTTCATCAGACAAGGCACGTGAATTGTTAGATTACAAAACATCGACAAACATGAGACAAGCAGTTAAAAAGACTGCAGAATATATCAGGACGAGAGGAACAAAAAAATTTCAATACCATTTACCTCTTGAAATAATAAATGATATTACGCCTGAAACTTGGAAAAATAAATTAATATGATTTCATTCTGTTGTCCATCGCGAGGCAGGCCTGAATTAGCAAAAAGACTTATTGACACTGCAACTGAAAATCAAGACGGAACCACCGAGTTTCTTTTCTACTTGAACCAAGACGATCGAAAGTTACAAGAATACAGAGACCTTATAGATGAAAAACATTATGTCGTAGGACCAAATCAGTCTACATGTTACAGTTGGAACTTGATGGCAAACAAGGCAAAGAACGACATTGTGATGTTGATGGGAGACGATGTTCAGGTGCAGACGAAAGGGTGGGACAGTCTGATTGCAAACGAATTTAACAGGTACCAAGACAGGATCCTTATGGTAGTGCCCAGTGACGGTAGGAACAAAGGCACTGCGAGATTTGATGACGAAGTTAAATTATGGCCAGACTCTCCACTACCGGCGGCACATTTTGCAGTGCATAAAAATTGGATAAACACATTAGGTTATTTGGCACCTCCATTCTTTTGGCACTGGCACGTAGACTCGTACACACAGAAAGTTGCACGTAAAATTAAAAGATGCCTGTATTTGCCAACCGTTGTTTTCAAAGCAAAAAAAATGTTCGACGATACCGGCAAAAGGGTACGTGGAAATTTGAACATCAATAATCGAGATAATTTTGTCTGGGATAAAGTAAAAACTAGACACCTATCTGCAGATATAAATGCACTACAGAAATTTATTACAGATCAGCAAACTCCATAAAGCATTTATTTTTTCTAGTCTTTTGTATAAACAAGTTCAAAGTTAATCTATTACAGTCTTGATCACTTTCGTATGAGTGCCATGTTTGACCTGCTTGACCACAAAATATAAATGTCGTGTTCTCTTTCCAATCTGCTTCTCTTACAAAAGATTGTGCGTTGTTTGTTTTGTACATTTTTGTGCCCACGTTTTTTTCTGGAGAAACATAAGTCACGGAACTCCATATTTTTTCCAGACCTTCTTGGTGTATGTGGAACTTGTATGGTAATTTAGGTGTCAGCGATACATGGGCATTGACTCCAAGATTGTCATAGGTCCTGTGTTTAGGATAGACGCCAACAAGTTTATCTATATTTTTCAATAGGTTAGTGCATATATCTACAGTCTCGTCATAGAAGTCTATGCCCCACTCCCTATATTGATTAGGAAATATATGATGTAGTTCCTTGGTTTCATATTTGAGATTTGTATCACAACTCTTTTTCAACTTTTGAAAAGCATCGGTGCTCAGGGTGTCATGGATAATCTGGTATGGCCATGGTTCCAACTGTACTTCCGTAGACAGGCACTTTTCAACAAATCTTGCGCCTTCACTCATTTTAGTAGTTCTGCTTTAATGTTGTCGTACATATCTTTACTTACATCTATTTGCACGACAGGCCTTCGTGGGAAATATGTTTTTCTTTTTTGTATTTTTACATCCTTTGATGGAGTGATCAATATTTTATTACCAACATACACGATTCGTTTTCCTTCAAGTTTTATGTCGTTGCCTGGATCTCTGTCAGACCTCTCCCTGAAGAACCATAGGCATGTAATATCCCTTGTAAGGTCTGCGTCGGTTAAGTCCTCATGAAACTGACATTGGATGTTATGGGTCTCTTTGAATTTGGTCCACACTTCTCCGTCAAATCGTGTTTGGTTCTCATACAGGTCGTCATATTCCGCGACCGTACGGAACAGTGTGCCTAGTATGTATTCAGGATTCTCATGGTAGTATTTTTTGTGTAGTCTGCTGTATAGTTCCATTATGCACTGAACAGATTGATTGCTTCCTTCTTCCAATCATCTGAGTATTCACAGTTCCTATAGCCATCGAACCATGGACCACCTTCTGTGTAGTGCAATATTTTTGGTGACCCGTCTTGTGGTTCTCTGTACCAACCTACCAACCAGTTGTAGTTGTGAGGAAGTGATCCTATGTCGGAATCATCCAACCAAGAGAACCTGTGAAGATATTTTGGTGTTTGCTCGTTTAGGAATTCAGGAGTTAGGATTTTGTTTTTTGGATGTTCACAGTTCCACAGCACCATACTGCTCCAATTTTTCCTTGGATAATTTGTCTGCACTTGTCCGTCCATCTTGACTGTTTCTTTCGGTGTGTAATCATGTTGCACACAGACAACAGCCTTGCTTGGATCCATGTACTTTATCAGCATATGAGCAGGCACTTTCCACAGGAAATCGCAGTCACAGAACACTGCCCAGCCTTTGAAGTCGTTGAGGTAAGGCACAAAAAATCTTGTGAAGGTGAATTCTGTTGAGGCAAGTTTATCTTTTTCTCTTGTGTATATGCCTTGTGCCCTCATGTCATTCTGTTTTAGTGGGATGACTTCTGCCGACTGATCTCTACGTTTGATTGAGTGTTCGCACACCTGATATGCGATATCTTCTCTTGAGTCCCAACCTACGTAAATTTTCATTTTGATAATATCTCGTGTATTTCTTTCCAATTATTTACACGTATGATATCAGGGTGATTAAATTCTCTATTGTAAGGGTGGTCAATTAATATAGGCTTTAAACCGTAATTGAGCCCGGCTAGTGCGTTGTGAGGCTTGTCCTCTACCCAATACAGTCCGGTTCCGTGAAACTCGGATAGTGCTGAATCCTTGTCTGCTCCTGTGCCTAGGATGTGATAATTTTTGAACACATGCTCTCCGAACAGTTCTCCTAATCTCCTCTTACGTAATTCTTGTGCAGGCTTGTCAGATGTTTGTGATGTGATTGGTACAAACGTCCAACCTTCTGCGTGTAACAGTTTTACCCATGTCTGAGATTCTAGCATTGGCCTTTGCGTGCCCATCCAGGCACTCCTGTTGAACTCTCTGATCTCTTTACGTACTTGGGTCTTGGTCAACCCAAAACGTTCTGCCATCTCATAAGTGTTCTCTTTGTCGGCTAGCAGTCTGTATGGATGATACCTCGCTCCCCTTTCATCAAACAGTGTGCGTTGTAACATCCATTTTGTGAAATGGTGCTCCCATTCAAGTAGGACACCGTCTACGTCTGTTAGTATTATTCTATTAGATATTGGCATCTTCCATACCCGCTACTCTTAACTTAACAATGTTTGTTATTTGCCATTGCTTTTGATCTAATCCTTTGGTTATGGAAAGCCACTGATTTCGTATCAAGGCGAAGTCATTGATAATCTTGGTCAGGTCCACCACGTCGTCCTCACCGTCAACATATTTTGTTGCGTCATTACTGCTTAACGCTCTGTTGTAATTTTCGAGAAACTTTCTAAAAGTTTTTGATCTCAATCTTCTTAATTCTATGTTAAGGTATTCTAGTATGGCTTCTAGTTGTTGTAGTTGTCCAAATCTCTCCTCGACTATGCCTGGCAAGGCCGCCGCGGCCTTCTCTAGGTTTCCGTATATCTTACACTGCTTCTTGGCTTCTATCAATTCCTTTTCGTAGTATGCCACGCAGTCAGGAATCTTTGCTAGGTTTCTGCTAACTTCGTTGTACCAATTAATCATCTTCTCCGTATCCGTCTGACTCTTCGTCTTCCTCTTCGAACACGGTATTGATGGCTTCTTCTAGTTTGGGATCATATTCAGCAGACGCCTTTATTTCATCGTGTTCTACACCTATGTCTTCCAAACTTTTTATGAAGTCAATCGCCATGTCCAGTTTCTGTCTTTCAGGCACGTAATGGACCACTGAGTCCCACAAACGTTCGATGTCTTCATGTGTGAAGTCAATCATTATTCTTTGATCTCCTCTTCTACTTTGTTTTCCTCTGGCGCCTCTTCTTTGAAGTTTGCCATTATCATATCTAATTTATCACCTGTCCATGCTTTTCTAAACTCTATGTGTTCCTTGCCTTGTGGATCTACGTATTTCAATCTGTTTCCCGTCTGTACCAGTATG
>MDSZ01167631.1_pt1 | contig 19374 bp, 18 predicted proteins | sample 811201 | NCBI WGS metagenome assembly MDSZ01 (sample SAMN05326647, study PRJNA326480) | marine metagenome | isolation source: seawater | place: Indian Ocean: North | collected 2010 | reverse complement strand
ATTAAAAATAATTCAGATTTGACCTGTGCGATTAATTTTGCAGTAGGTACTGCTGGAGAAATTTATTCTGTTGGTTCATTGGAACAAATATTACTAAAAACAAAAAAGGCTAGATATTCTGAATATTTACCTTTCTATTACTTTAATAATACAAGTTATTTTAAAATCACTAAGTGTCATTTACCCAAAAAACTTATTGGAAAATATAGACTTACAATTGATTACAATGAAGATTTGATATTTTTCAGAAAACTTTTTGAGAAACTTCATAAAGAAAAAAGATCTTTAAATTTAGAGAATATTTTTAGAATATTAAAAAAAAATAGATCTATTACCAATATTAATAAAAAAAAAAAATTAATTTATAAACAAAACAGTTTTATAAAATTAATGAATAAAAAAACAAAATTTAATAAATGATTAAAAAAGGTCATTTAGCTATTTTTAAGTATTAAAACTAAAAAATTCTTCCCACAGCTCTTTTTGATTTTCTATATTGTGCAATAATGCTGTCTTGTAACCTTCTTCTATTATTTTTTTTGATTCAATTTGCTTATTTAATATTTTTAATGATTTTGAGGCAATCTCATCTGAAGAAAAACCATCACAAAGAAATCCATTTTTTTCATTTTTTATTATATCGATACATTGACCTACAGGAGTAGAAATGACAGGAACTTCACAAGCCATGGACTCCAAAAGAGATTTTGGCCCCCCTTCTTCCCTAGATGTTATAAGATAGAGATCTAATAAATTATAATAATTAGTTATTTTTTTATAATCTTTTTCATAAATATGTTTAAAGGGAATATTTAGTTTGCTTAAATTTTTTTTTACATAATTTCTAGAAGGACCGAGTAGTAAAATAATTATGTCTTTTTTTATTTGATAAATTTTTTCTATGGTTTGAATTAAAATATCTGGTCCTTTAATTAGTTTTGGATTATCTCCACCATCCCAACCTACGCCATCTTTTTGAAATGATCCGATTATAAATTTATTATCAGGTAAGCCTAATTCCTTTTTCAATTTTACTTTTTCAATTTTATCTAAAATCTTAAAATCATTGATTTTAATTCCAATAGGAATAATTTTTGTTTTGTCTTCTAATCCATTTTTATCAAAAGCTTTTTTTATTTTTGAATTGGTTATTCTGATTTTATGAAATTTTTTTTTGTTTGTTATTATTGAGTTAAAAATTCTTTCAAATTCTGAATTAGTAGTTGGTAAACCATGAAAATAATCAAAGACAACTAGGTTTTTGAAAATATGATAAAATGATTTTTGTAAATTATATCTTCCAGATAAATATACTATTGAACTAAAAGCAAAAGGTGATGTTGAAATATCATAACCAAACTTTTTAAAATATTCATTGTACAACTTAAAATCTTCACCTATCGACCATTTTTGATCCATACCTAACAAGTGAATTTTTTTCATATATTGTATTTATCTTATTATTGTATAAATTAAGATATTTTAAATAGCTATTAATTCATGAATAAATTTGACCAAATAAATATTAAAATAGACAATTTATTTGAAAATAAAACCATTAATAACAATTTTAAAAGAAAAAATTTTTTTATAAGATTAATAAAAAGATATTTTCTAGCAATTTTATTTGTCTTAAAAATACATAAAAGATTAATAAATAGCGGTTTATTAATAGCTTGGTTTGATGAATTCAGGCTTTACTGGTCAAACATTTTAAAAGGAAGACCATTATTTTTTCACGATTTTCATTTTCTTCTTGGTATTTATAGACAGAAATTTATGTCAGTTACTACTACTGATCATGCAAGCGAGAAAGAATTTTTAGACTCTTGGCAAAATGAGAAGACTGTCTACCAACTTTTTGGTGCTGTGAGAAGATTCTCATATGAACCACTAACCTGTGTTAAATATGAAAAGTATATTAAAAATAATGATACGGTAATAGAATATGGATGTGGAATTGCACCAATTTCCCACTCAATAATTCAATATTCCTATTTAAAAAATTTAAATTTATATATTGCGGATATAAGGCAAATAAATAGTCATTTTGCAAAATGGAGACTAGGAAATGAAGTTAAATTCTTAGAGATTAAACCTTACCAAGATCCACTTAAGGAAATTTCAGATAAACCTAATGTAGTTTTTTTAATAACAGTAATGGAACATTTACCCGATCCATTAAATGTTGTTAAAAATATACATAATTCCTTAGTGCCAGGAGGTCATCTTATTTTTGACTATATTTTATCCGATGGTAATTCTCAGGATACAATTGAAGCTGTAGAGCAAAGAAATGATGTATTAGAATTTATGGAAAAAAATTTTAATTTAATTAAGGGAAATTTATATAAGGATAAAACAATTAATTTTGCTGTAATACAAAAAAAATAAATTGAAAAAAAATATTTAATATTGTGATAAATTATGGTTTACATCATATAGATCAAAGTGACATCAAAGCTTTAACAAAAGTTTTAAAATCTCAGTCGTTAACAAATGGGGTGCAGGTAGAAAACTTTGAAAAAAGTATTAATAGATACTTTGGATGCAAAAGTTCAGCTGTAGTGTCTAGTGGAACAGCAGCATTACATTTAGCAGGTATTATTTTAGGTTGGAAAAAAAATGATATTATTTTGACTGTTCCAAATACTTTTGTGGCAACTTTAAACTCTATAATTTATTCTAAAGCTACTCCAGATTTAGTAGATATAAACCCTGAAACATTTTCGATAGATCTAGATTTATTAGAGAAAAAAATTAAAGATTATAAAAAAAATGGAAAAAAAATAAAAAGCGTTATCGCAGTAGATTATGCTGGGTATCCATGTGACTGGAAACAATTAAAATACTTATCAAAAAAATATAGTTTTCAGCTAGTGAACGACAATTGTCATGCAATCGGATCAAAGTATAACAATAGGTTGGATTATGCTTGTAAGTTTGCTGATATAGTAACTCATAGCTATCATCCTGTTAAAAATATTACAACAGGAGAAGGTGGGGCGTTATTAAGTAATAATGTCGAATTAATCAAAAAAGCTAAACTTTTAAGATCTCATGGGTTAAAATATTTTAAAAAAAATTTTAAAAATAAACATTACGATCTTGAAAGTTTGGGATTTAATTACAGACTGAATAATTTTCAATCAGCACTTGGAATATCACAATTAAAAAAAATTAATAAATTTGTAAAAAAAAGAAGAGAGATTGCAAAAATTTATGATGATCATTTTAAAAATTACGATTGTTTTAAATTTATTAAAGAGGCTAAGACAAATAAAAGTTCATATCACCTTTATCCTTTAGTTATAAATTTTAAGATTTTAAAAAAAAATAAAAGATTTTTTTTGAGAAATTTACTTAAAAGTAAAATTAAACTACAAACACATTATATGCCTCTCCATTATCATAGTTATTATAAAAAAAATTTTTTATTTTCTAAAAAAAAATTTGCAAATAGTGAAAACTTCTATAATTCAGAAGTATCTCTTCCTATCTATTATGATTTATCTTTATCAAATGTGAATAGGATTTCTAAAAAAATTATTTCTTTATTAGTTGATTAAATAATATGAAACTTGGAGTTTTTATACTTTGTCATCATAAGCAGTGGTTATTAAAATCAACATTGTTAACTTTTTTTTTACAAAAAAATATTAAAAATTATGAATTGAATTTTGTTTTAATCTTAGGAAGTGGTAAAAAAAAAAGAAAATTTTTTAACGAGCAACTTTCTAAGTTTGACAAAGATCTGTTGGATTTGATAAAAAAGGTTAAAATTAAATACAATATAATAAAAGTCCAAAATGATGATGGCCTTGACTCTGGTGCATGGCTTAAGATTATTAATAATAAATTTTATAAAAAATATTCTTATTCGATTTTTTGATGGAGGGTTCAATTTTTACTAATAGATATGTTTTAAATGATACGCTTAATTTTATGAAAAGGAATAACTCTGATTTTGTTTCAACTGGACATGAGAAGCGTTTTTTTTCACATAATTTTTTAGAGGAAATGTATATAAAAAATAACAAAAGTAAAAAAAACTTATATTTGCAAAAACAATTAAATAAAATCAGAAAACCAGTAATTAATAAATTAATTAAACAAAATCCAAAAATTTTGAACAATAATTTAACTTTTAAAGTTGATAATAAAGAAAATTTTAGAACTGAATATCATGTACCATTTTATAAAATTTCATTTTTCCAGAAAATGAAAATTTTTTTAAGATCTTTAATTAAATTAGGAGATTTAAATTTATTTTTTGGTAAAAAAATTTTGATTTATAATTATCTAGGTCCATTATATGTAAACTTAAATAAAATTTCAAAAAAAGTTAAGAGGGTTGGTTCCACAACTTTTCATTCTGAAAAGTCTGCACTTTTTTTTGGTTGTTCTTGTCAGCATATTTTTTCTAAAAAATTTTTAAATGACTTAAGAACTTTTTTTAAACAATCAGGTTATTTTAAATATCAGAAAGAAGATTTTTTTGGACATGCATTTGAGTGTGTCTGGGGATATTTGCCTTTTATACTTAAAAAAGAAAAATGGTTTTTTGATGGAATTATGAGGCCTAGAAAAAATATTGTTACCCTTCATAGAGAAGATGATAATGATAATTTAATTAATTTTATTAATTTATATTACAAACCTTACATAACAGCAGAAAGAATTAGTGAAAAAGATTTTAAGATTTCGTCAAAGAAAAGTCTTCAATTAAACAAGTTTATAACTTTAGATGATTGAGTTGGATTATATTAGTAGTTATAATATGGTAGTTTTTAAAGATATATTGAAAAATTGTCCTAAGTTATTTAAAGATAACTCTCTTAAATTATGAATAAAAATTTAAATATTATGATAACGGGAGGCACTGGTTCTTTTGGTTATCAAGCAGTAAATGAGATTTTAAAAAAAAAAAATATAGCAAAAGTAATTATTTATAGCAGAGATGAATTTAAACAGTCAGAAATGTCTAATCATTTTCATAAGTATAGAAAAAAATTAAGATTTTTTATCGGTGATGTAAGAGACAAAGAAAGATTAAAAATTGCAATGCGAAATGTAAATATTGTCATTCATGCAGCGGCTCTTAAGCAGGTCCCAGCTTTGGAATATAATCCATTGGAGGCAGTCAAGACAAATATAGTTGGAGCTCAAAATGTTGTTGAATGTTCAGTTGAAACAGGTGTAGAAAAAGTGATAGCATTAAGCACAGACAAAGCATCTTCCCCAGTAAATTTGTATGGTGCTACAAAGTTAGTTTCTGATAAGATTTTTATTGCTGCAAATAATATGTTTGGTACAAAAAATATTAAATTTTCAGTTGTTAGATACGGTAATGTAATGGGGAGTAGAGGCTCTGTTATTCCTTTATTTTTAAAACAACAAAAAGAAAATTTTTTTACGATTACCGATAAAAATATGACAAGATTTAATATCAGCTTAAATGAAGGTGTAAGATTTGTTTTTAATTGTCTAAAAATTATGAGTGGAGGAGAAATTTTTATTCCAAAACTTCATTCATACAAAATTATGGATTTGTTAAAAGCAATTTCCAAAAAAAATCCTAAAGTTAAAATTATAGGTATTAGACCAGGAGAAAAAATTCATGAGGAAATGATTTCTAGCAATGATCAATCCGTGTATGAATTTAAAAATTTTTTTATAATAATGCCAAACAAAGAATTTGTGAGTTGGAACATTGAAAGATTTGTAAAAAAAAATAAAGGAAAAAAATGTCAGAAGAATTTTTCTTATAATAGTTATAATAATAAAAAATTTTTAAAATTTAATGAAATTAGGAAAATTCTCCATAATGCAAAATTACTGTAGCATTGAGATTTAATAAATAAAAATACTTATTAGTTTATAAATTTTTAAATGATTGAGATAATAAAAAAATTTGGTTTAAATCAAAAACTAACATTAATCCCAATGTTATTATTTAATATTTTGTCTACTATTTCAATATCAGTCCTTCCATTTATATTAGTTTTAATATTTGATTTAATAAAAACATATTATATGGGGGAATCCCAATTAATTTTAGAAACTGACAAACCAACTTCTCAATTTGGTTTAGAAGGAATATTTATTTATCTAAAACAAATATTTTCCATGATCTCTGAATATAGTTTTCTAAAACAATTAATAATCTTGGTAATTTTTTTTTTATTTTTTTCTTTAATTTCATCTTTATTTCTTTTTATCTCTAGATCTTTGATGGAAGTAAGAGAAGTTGATACTAGATTTAAAATTAGAAAAAATTTAAGATCAAAAATACTTGAACACGATATTCTTGATTTTACCAAAAATCAACTTGGATATTACCAGTCAATGTTTATTAAAGACGTTGAGGACTTATCAATAATTTCAGGAAAATACATTAATGCTTTTTGCCAACATAGTATTCAAATTATAATTTGCATGTATTTTTTATTTTCAACCAATATCTATTTAACAGTTGCACTAATATTAATTTTTTTGTTGCATCTACTTTATAATAAAATTTTAAACAAGCCTGTTTTTGAAAATACAAAAAAAGAATATGAAGCATCAGGTCATTTATCTGGAAAAATAATCGATTATTTAAATAATTTTAAAACATTTAAAATTTTGTATGGACACAATGATAATTTACAAAAAACATTAGATAAAGATTTTATCGAATTAAAAAAAAAAGAGCTTCAAATAAGGCTAATAAATGCAATTCAAAATCCTTCCAGAGCTTTTATAAGTAATTTAGCTATTATATTGGTAATTTCTTCTGTTCTTTTTTTCTTATTTAGAAATGAAATTACAATAGAAGTTGCTTTTTTATTTATTTTTTTTGCAAGATACGCTTCACAACCTATTTCTGGGTTAAGCACAACCTTACTTTGGGGAAAGGCTGTAGTCTCATCTTATAGTAGATTAGAAAAAGTATTTAATTATACACCTAAAATTCAAAGTGGAAAAATAAAAAAAGATAATTTTTCTGATTCTATAGAATTAAAAAATGTTGCTTTTAGGTATGGAGAAAAAGAAATTTTCAAAGAGATTTCATTTAAGATAAAAAAAAATTCCTATAATTTGATTTCAGGTAGAAATGGTTCTGGTAAATCAACACTATTAAATTTGATAACTAGAATGGTTGATCCTTATGAAGGTGAGATTTTGATAGATAATATAAGTATTAAAGATTTAGAAATAAATTCTTATCAGAAATTATTCTCTTATATTTCTCAAGATAATTATTTAGTGGATACAACCATTTATGAAAATTTAGTTATTGGCCTCAATCCCGAGAGACTTAAAAATAATTTAAATTTAGATAAAGAGATACATCATGTGTTAAATCAAGTTGATGCACTCTTTGTTTATGATTTACCTCTAAAATTAAACACAAGAGTTGGTGAAAGTGCAAAATTTTTATCTGGTGGTGAAAAGCAAAAAATATGTATTGCACGTGCAATATTACAGAAATCAAAAATTTTTATTTTTGATGAAACCTCATCTGGTTTAGATGCAAATTCAAGAATAAAATTTGACAAGATGATTAAAAATTTAAAGAATTCTTTCACTATTATTGAAGTTGATCACACTAAAGCTTTAAAAAAAAATGATGATGTAAATCTAATCAAATTATAATTTTTATATTAAATGAAACACAAATGATAACATTCAATCAAAAACCAGATTTTCAAAATGCTGCAGCTGGTGGTGATAATTTTACAAAAAATTTAATAATTTTTCTAAAAAAGAAGAAAATACATAGCAATTTTAAATTATCAAATAAAACTAAATTAATTTTTATTAATAATTCGAAAAGTTTTTTTTTTAAAAAAAATTTAAAATATTATTTAAAAAAAAAAAGATATCATTTTAATTATAAAGATTTAATCGAGTTTAAAAAAAAATATCCAAATATTCCCATTGTTCATAGAGTTAATGATACAGATATAGCAAGGGGTACAAATTTTATTAATAAAAATATAAAAAAGGTTAACAAACTTTCAGATACAACAATTTTTATATCAAATTGGATAAAGAGATATTTCTTAAAAAAAAAATTAAAACCAAAAAAATACAATGTGATAGAAAATATTGCTAATCATAAATTGTTCAATTTAAACAAAAAAAAGTTTTGGAAAAAAAATCAAACCTTTAAGATCGTTACTCATCATTGGTCAACAAATTTTCAAAAAGGATTTGCTGAATATTTAGTTCTTGATAGAAGTCTAGCGACAAATAAAGATAAAAAAATTAATTTCTATATTATTGGAAACACTCCAAGAAATTTAAATTGGAAAAGTGCAAAATTGATAAAACCTCTTAGGGACAAAATGTTAGCAAACAAATTAAAAAAATTTGATGCATATATCTCTGGAGCAAAATTTGAGGCAGGTGCTAACCATGTTATCGAAGCTTTACAATGTGGGTTACCAGTAATGTATTTTAAAAATTCTGGAAGCATAGAAGAACAGGTAAAAAAAAAAAGATATGGAATTAAAACATCAAAAATGAAAATTTTAAATGATCTAAATACTTTAATAAAAAATTATGGTTTTTATAAAAAAAATATAATTAAAGATTTTGGAAGTTTTGATAATAAATATATGTATTTGAGTTATTATAAAGTTATAAAAAATTTGCTAAATGAATAATATTAAAATCTTAATTTTCGATATATTTAAAAATATTATAATTATTATTTTTTATACTTTCAGAATTTACAGTTTAAATATAGCAATAAATGAATATAAAATACCTAAATTAATTATTGAAAAGGAATTAATTAAAAAATCAAAATACTTAAAACTTTTTGGTAAAAACCTTTTTTTTAAAAAAGATTTAGAAGCTCTTAAAAAAAAACTGAAAAAAAATTATATTCATCAAATAAAATTGGATGATTTTAAATTTAAATTAACTTTCTTAGACTATGAATTAAATAATGCTATAAATCAAAGAATTGAAGGTAAAAGAGAACCATCAACAGTTTCGGCCATAAGAAGTTTAGTCAAAAAAAATAATAATGTTTTAGAAATAGGTTCTTGTTATGGATATTTTACAAATATAATGGCTCAATGTGTTGGAAAAAATGGTAAAGTTGTTGGTATAGAGGGTTTGCCAAATAATTATAAAATCTTAAAAAAAAATATTAAAATAAATAATTTAAAGAACGTGTTCGTTTATAATCTTTTTTTATCAAACAGTTCACAAAAAAAAAAAATTCGTTTTGAAAAATCAGCTCATGGACCATATGAAGGCATAAACTCTTTTTTGAGCTCCAAAAATAGCAAAACATACAAAGAAGAATATGATTTTGTAGATGTATTAAGATTATCAAAATTTTTGAAAAAGATAAAATTTAAGCCAGATCATATATTTATGGATATTGAAGGGTTTGAAGTAGATGTAATCGAAGATCTCATAAAAAATTATTTAAGTAAAAAAAATAAACCAACCATTTTATTTGAGATACATAAACCTTTATATAAGGGAAGAAAAAATTTAAGTTATCTTAAATATTTATTATCCAAGAAATATAATTATATTGAGGATAGTGGAAATCTAATTTGTATACCAAAGAATTAATGAAAAAAATTATTTTAAGAATGGATGATGTGGGAGCAAGTTCAAAAAAATTTGAGGTATATTCAAAATACAGATTGGGAAATTTTTTATTTCTTAAATATTTTTATCCATTTAAAGCTATGGGTCCTTATGAGGAACTTTCAGATAGTCAGTGGGATAGTATATTTGAAGTTTTAGATAGGCATAATGCTAAATTGACAGTAGGTCTTACAGCTGGATGGGTTGATAAAGATAATAACATTATACCATTTGATGAAAAATTTCCTAAACAAACAGAAAAAATTAAAAATGGAATAAAAAAAAATTTAATTGAAATTTCAAATCATGGTTTAACACATTGTATTGTGGGAAAACACAAACCTAGACCTTTCTCATCCAATAGAAGGTTTCACAGAGAGTTTTGGGATTATTTAGATCAAGATATACATGATAAGCATATTTTTCAGTCACAAATTTTTATTAAAAATTGGCTTGGATATGAACCATATTCTTTTGTACCACCTGGCAACGTGTACTCTCCTAAAACATTAAAAAGTATAAGCAAGACAAAGATCTCGATTATTAATGCAAGTAAAAAATTAGATTGTGATTTTAATCAAATTAAATTTGTTAGCAATGAAAATGTATTTCCTTTTCATGATCGAGATTTATCAATTAATGGAATTGAGTGGTTAGAAAAAAAAATTAAAAATTTAATTGAAAAATATAATGAAATTAAATTTTTAAATTTAAAGGAAATATGAAATCAATAAGAAGAGATATTTTAGACAAACTATTAATTAAGTATCTAGATATAATTAAAGGAGATGTTTTAGATATTGGTGGAAGAAAAGTTGGTAAAAGAGGTGATTTTAGAATTAATTTAAAAAAAATAAAAAGTATAAAATATTTGAATATAGATAAAAAAACTAAACCTGATTATTTATGTAAAGCTGAAAAAATTCCTACAAGAAATAACACTTTTGATACAATAATTTTAACTGAAGTTTTAGAATATATTGATGATATTGATATTGTTCTGACTGAAATTAAAAGAGTATCAAGAAAAAATGCATCAATAATTTGCTCAGTTCCATTTCTTGTTCCAGTACATGGAGATTTTATGGTGGATAAAAAAAGATATACAATCGAGTATTTTAAAAAAATATTTAAGAAACATAAATTAAAAATAAAAAAAATTGAATATATGGGTTCAGCTTTTGCTGTGATATATGATATTTTAAATATCCTTTTTGGGTATTCATCAAAAAAAAAGAATTATTTATCATCCAGGATTTTAAGATTTTTTAAATCTATCTTTGTTTTTTTTGACAGTTTTTTTCCCTCTAATAGAAAATTTATTACAACAGGCTACTTTTTTATCTTAAAAAATTGATTATAATTAATAAAAAATTTAATTAAAATGTTAGCTATTTAACAACAAAATTATAAACTAACTTTTAATATATAAAATTCTTTTTAAAATGAAAATATTGATCACAGGATGTGCTGGTTTTATTGGGTTTCACGTCTGTAATGACTTATTAGATAAAATCAAAAATTTAAAAATACTAGGTATTGATAATCTAAATAATTACTATGATGTGAAGTTGAAAAAAAAAAGGTTAGATATTTTAAAGAAAAAAAAAAAATTTTTCTTTAAAAAAACTGATTTAACAAATCGTAAAAATTTAGAAAAAATTTTTTCTGAATTTAAACCTGACCTTGTTATAAACTTAGCTGCTCAAGCGGGGGTAAGATATTCAATAAAAAATCCAAAGGCTTATTTTGACTCGAATATTTTAGGTTTTTTTAATATAATTGATTTATCAGCTAAATTTCATATAAAACATTTTATTTATGCCTCAACCAGTTCAGTTTATGGGGAGCAAAACAAGTTTCCAATTACTGAAAAAATGAACACAAATAATCCTTTATCATTTTATGCAGCTTCAAAAAAATGCAATGAAGTAATTTCACATTCCTACAGTTTCATTCATAAATTACCAACAACAGGTTTGAGATTTTTTACAGTTTACGGATCATATGGAAGACCAGACATGGCTTTATTTAAGTTTACTAAAGGAATACTTAATAATAAAAAAATTGATTTATATAATAAAGGAAATCATATCAGAGATTTTACACATATAAGTTATATATCAAGCGCATTTCAAAAAATTATTAGAAAAAAACCTAATAGTAAAATACCGTTTGAAATATATAATATCGGTGGATCTAAACCTGAACCTTTAAAAAAGTTTATTCATATTCTAGAGAAAACTCTTAGAAAAAAATCAAAACATAATTATATGAATTTACAAACAGGAGATATACACAAGACACATGCTAGTAATAAAAAATTAAAAAAAGTGTTCAATTTTAAATATAAAAATATAGATATTGAAAAAGGAATTAAATCCTTCGTTGATTGGTATAAATCTTTTTACAATGTTAAGTAATATTAAAAAAAAAATAATTTCAATACTTGATTGGTTTTATATAAAATCTTATGAATTTTATATTTTTGGAAAAAAAAATTTTCCTGAGGGAAAATCCTATGAGGCTCTTTTTGAAGAGATAAAAGAAGTCAAACACGAAGAAATAGAAAAATTAGAAATTAGAATGAAGCATTCTATAGAAAAAAAATGGCTAGATGCATTAGCATTTGTAACACAAATTGTAAAAAAGAAATCTGAATTAAATTATTCTCATGGAAGAGCTCTTTATTCAGTATTATCGAATTATTTGGAAGAAAAAAAAAATCAAAATTATAAAGATAATTTTACAATATTAGAAACAGGCACGGCAAGAGGTTTTTCAGCAATTTGCATGTCAAAAGCATTAATTGATAAAAAAGTTAATGGAAAAGTTTTGACAATAGATGTGATTGCCCACAATAAAAAAATGTATTGGAATTGTGTTGAAGATAAAACAGGACCAAAAAAAAGATCAGAATTATTATCTAATTGGCAAGAAGAACTAAATAACATTATTTTTTTACAAGGTAGAAGCTCTATAGTTTTCAAGATGATAGGACTAAAAAGAATACATTTTGCATTTTTAGATGGTCAACATGACAAACAAACTATCAAAGAAGAGTTTAATTTTGTGTCGAAAAATCAAAAAAAAGGAGACTTGATTTTTTTTGATGATGTTAATGAAAATAATTTTCCAGAATTATATTTTTTTGTAAAAGACTTATCAAAAACCAAAGAATATTCGATTAATTTTATTAATGCAAGTAAAGATAGGGCATATGCAATTGCAAAAAAAAATTGAATTTTATTTTTTATTTTTAATCATATCACTTATAATATTTATTACATTCTCAGCACTACTCGATGAATTTTTTTGAAGGAATTTTTCAATATAACTTTTTATCATTTCCGGTCTTATTTCATATGAACTTAATTTTTGGCTTGGTAAATTCTTAATTAAATCTGAAATTGTTATAGTAAATTGATTTCCTAAAAAATTAAATGGATTATCATGATATTTGGTAAATATTTTAAATCTTTTTTTTAACATTATTTCATTTTTAAGATAAAAATCCTCAGGGTCAAAATTTATATTTAAATGTGGTGTACCAGCACGTAGAGAGGTTAATATTGAATTACTAAAATAACTTATACATAAATTTGAAATACTTGATGCCTCAAGAATGGTAGATGGATAATAACTTTCATCATAAATAGTGTGATCAGCGGACCTTTTGATGTAATCAGAAATTTTTGTTTTTTGACGAGACTTTACAAGAAGAAATGCATTATTTCTATTACAAAATTTTCTGATTGAATCAATAACATTCTTTTCATTTAATCCTTTTAATACATGAGAAACATAATTAAATTTTAATTTAAATAATATGTAAGCTAATTGTTTAAATGGATTATCTTCAGTAAATATTTTTGATGGCCAAAATGCTTTTGAACTTATTGAAGTAAAAGGTAAATATAGGACTACTTTCATATCATTCGGGATACCCCATTTTTTTTTTATTTGTTCCTTATTTAGAATTTTAAGTGGGTCATGTTCAGGAACTCCTACATTTTTAAGCCGAGCATGTAATATATCTGAAATATTATTACCCTCAATGTTTTTAAAGTAATTTAATGCCCATTCTTCCCACCAATTAGTATAACTTAAAATTTTATCAATTGATTTAAGCCCCTCGGAACCATTCATCCAAAAAGTTTCAAAGTTATGTTGTACACATATCCATTTGCATTTAGTTATTTTTATATTTAGTAAAAATGGACTATATTGAGCAATGATTATATCTGGATTATTTTTATCTATTAATTCTTTAATTTCCTCATTTAAAAAAAAAGTTCTTGATACTATATTGCCATTTAAAAACTTTGGGCACTTATTAATATCTGGAAATTGGTAGCCTTTCGTGCCTGTTTTTGAATGACCGTAATTATGCCAACACTCAACTTTCCAATTTAATTTGAGAGCTTCATCTATGATTGGGCTAAGTAATTGAAAATCAACAATACGGTAAATAATAAAACAAATTTTCATTTAATTTTCAAAGAATTTTTTTTACCCTCCAAAAAAATGATCCATTGCTATACCACGTTTAGAAGTCTTTGAGAATGTAAGATGAAAACCATAAAGTTTCACATTCGGGGCTTTAATCATTATTGTAAATATTGATGTTTTTTTTAAGAAATCGTTTATTTCTTCATCAAAATCATCATTTTTTAATCTTATCAAACCGTTTCTTGGTATTAATAATTTTCTAGAGAGAATGTCACCATCATCTCTTATTATTAAAGATTCTGCTAGCCCATTTTCTAAGCTTTGATGACCAGATGTTGGGTAAATTAGGATTGTATCTGTTTTAAATTTTTTTGAATTATGCATTCTTGCAAAAAATCTAGTTCCTCCAGTTCTAAAATATTCATTAGAGGTGCTTATGTTAAATGCTGCACTTCCAACGTGTGTGGAGGCTTCATCCTGACCTCTTTGAACAAAAGGTATTGCATCAACTTGTCTCGGATAATCAAGAACACTGTTAGATCTGAAAGGAACATATATTGCAGCATGACCAAAAAATTTTTTTTCTTTTAAAATATCCTTAAACATTATTGTTTTACAATGAAATTTATCAAGATTTAATTCATGTGTTTTTATTGGTTCTTTAGAACCTTTCTCAGGAAAAATATCTATTTGTAAAGTACGATTTCCCTCAGGTGGTCCCAATGTATTTATTAAGTTAACACCTGAGTTTAATTCTTCATCTATTAATATAGGTGCAATAGTTCTAGGTGCACATCCAATTTCTTTGTAATCTTTGATAGGAATACCTTTCCATTCAGGATAATTAAAATTATGTTCAACAGTCCCATGGTTAACATTAATTGTTTTTGAGCTTTCATTTTCTTGAATATAAAATGTTCTATGTGATTTATATGGAGTAGTTATACGAAGATGACCAGATTTATTATCAAGAAAATTAAAGGCATCTGGAAAAATATCTGATACAAAAAATCTTTTTCCACTTGCTTTTTTTGGCAGCCCTACATTAGAAATTTTTGATATTCCAAGATTATTAAATAGTTCTATTTTAGCCTCATTGAATGAAAGTTTTTCATTTCCAATATAGTTATTTTTTAAATCAAATGATGTTTTCCAACCATCATGTTCTTTAACAGATATAATATGTGATCTCTGAGGATAGGGATAATTTGTAAGTGAACCTTGTCCATGTACAGAAGATATAGTATTCTTAAAAGTGTAATCAGCTGAAAATTGAATTGGAATTTCAGAGATTAAATCTTCAGATTTTAATTGAAAACGAATAGAACCTTCAAACTCATTGACACCTAAACTGTTTAGTTCTTTCGAAATATTTATTGTTTTAGTGCTTTGATTTAAAAGATCAATTGTTTGATCATGTAAAACTTTTCCATTTGAGTCTATATAATTAAGATTGAATGAAATTTTTTTTTTTTTATAATTGAAACTCCAGTAGTTAAATAAGTTAATTAAAGTGTTCCAGTCTTTGGAAATTTTTGCAAAGACAAGAGCTGATTGATTTCCATCACGTGTTAATTTTTGATTTTCAGATATAATATTATCACCAGACCAATAGCTTATTTTTTTATTCATTAATTATTAGTTATTCTAAGTTATATAGAAATTAAAATTGAACATAAAGTTATAATATACAAATAATTTGCTTTTTTAAATGATTAGAATTATATCTCTAGAAATTATTAAATCATTTTTATTAACATATAAAGTAAAGTTAAACTATTCACGTTTTGGGTTGAAATAAGTGATTATTAAAAATATTAAGGTTTATCAATTAAACTTTTTATATGGACAATATATCAATTAAACAATTATAGATAAATTTAGTTATGATATTAAAAAAAAAAATTTGTGTGGTTGGTTTAGGTTACGTTGGATTGCCACTTTTTTTAAGTTTAGATAAAAAATTTCATGATGTTAAAGGTTTTGATGTTGATAAAAAAAGAATATTTGAATTAAAAAAAGGCTTAGATGTCAATAAAGAAATATCAAAAAAAGATTTAAAAATAAGAAATAAAAATAACTTTACCAATAAGTTAAGTGATATAAAAAAAGGTAATTTATATATTTTTACACTACCCACGCCAATCGATAAAAATAAAAATCCGGATTTAAAAATACTTAAAAAAGCAACTATTCAAATTTCCAAGCTTTTGAAGTATGGTGATACGGTAGTTTATGAATCAACAGTTTATCCAGGATTAACTGAGGAAGTTCTAGTTCCTATAATCGAAAAATATTCCAAAATGAAACTAAATATAGGTTTTTTTTGTGGATATTCTCCCGAAAGAATAAATCCTGGTGATAAAAAAAATACTTTGAAAAATATTTCAAAGATTGTTTCTGGGTCAAATAAGAAAACGACTGAATTATTATATAATCTTTATAAAAAAATTATTAATTCAAAAGTAGTTAAAGCATCATCTATTAAACATGCTGAAGCAGCTAAAGTAATTGAAAATATTCAGAGAGATATAAATATTTCTTTTTTAAATGAACTTTCAATTTTATTTTCAAAAATTGGATTAAATACAAAAGAAGTAATTGATTTAGCATCAACAAAATGGAACTTTATAAAGTTTCAACCTGGTTTAGTAGGAGGGCATTGTATAGGTGTAGATCCTTATTATCTTACTCACAAAGCTAAAAGTTTGAATATTAAACCACAAATGATTTTGGCAGGGAGAAGAGTTAATGATCAAATGTATAGTTTTGTTTGTAAAAAATTTCTTAAAATTTTAAGAAAAAATTATAGCACGGTAAAAAAAAAAAGTGTTTTAATTTTAGGGTTTACTTTCAAAGAAAATTGTTCAGATTTCAGGAATACACAAGTTATTAAAATTTATAAAAATTTGAAAAAAAATAAATTAAAAGTTGATATTTATGATCCAATGGTTGACCCAATAAAAGTTTCTAAAGAGTATAAAGTTAAAATTTTGAAAAGTATTAAAAAGAAATATCATGGAATAATTATTTGCGTAAATCACAGAATTTTTAAGCAAAGTTTAAACCTTAAAAAACTCAATAAGTACTTATTTAAAAAAGATGTTATTTATGATCTTAAATGGATGTTAAAAGATAATAAAAATATAACATTACTGTAATTGATGAAATTAGCCATAGAACCTTTATCTAAATTTAGAAAAACACAGATAGCTGCAAAATTTTTTCTTAATAATGTTAAAAAAAGTTTACAAAAAAATAACAGTTGTTCTTTCGTTAGTCATTATTTGCCATTCTACGATGTAGCACTTTTCGCCACAACTAATAAAAGTATTTATAATAAGCCTTATGTTTTAAGATTAGATGGTATCTATATTGATAAATTAAATACAATCAAAAATTCAGAAATAGAAAATAAAAAAATTTTTGACTCTATTAAAAATTCTTCTGGTGTAATTTTTAATAGTCAATATTCAAAAAAAATTGTTGAAACCTTATATCAAAAAATTGATAAACCTAATACAATTATTGCAAATGGAGTTGATCAATCGTTGTTTAAACCTGATGGAGAAAATTTAAGACAAAAATTTGGAATTGAAGAAGATGAAATAGTATTAATTACTTGTGCGTTTTGGAGAAGACATAAAAGATTAAAAGAAACTATAATTTTTTTTAATAAGTTTATTAAAAAAAGAAAAGAAAAATTTAGATTAATCATAATCGGAAGTGATAAAATTGATCACACAGAAAAAGATGAAAGAATAATTTTCTCAGGCTTAGTGGATAATAATGATTTACCAAAATGGTATAGAACAGCTAATATTTATATTCATCTCTCTTGGATTGAAGCAAATGCTAATAGTCAATGTGAAGCTATTTCATGCGGCTTGCCTGTTTTGTGCTCAAACAATGGAGGCAATTATGAATCTGTTATTAATTTAAACTCTGGCATTGTTTCAAATTGCGATGAAAACTTTAATTATAAAATGGTAGATTTATATAATCCACCCGAACCAGATTATAATATTTTAATGGAAGATTTAGATAAATTAATTAATGATAAAAGAGATTTTAAATCAAACGAATTAATTAAAAAAATAGATTTGGATCGTATTTCAAATGAATATTTGGAGTTTATAATTAAAACACATCAATCAAAATAGCTTAGCAATGGTTAATTCATTTATTTCAGTTATAATGTCAGTTTATAATCATGAAAAAACATTAAAAAAAGCAATAAAAAGTATTATCAATCAATCATACAAAAATTTTGAATTTATAATCATCAATGATGGCTCAACTGATAATTCAAAACATGTCATAAATATTTTTAAAAAGAGAAATAAGAATATTAGGTTTTATAATTTTGAAGAAAATAAAGGGTTAGCTATACGTTTAAATTATGGAATAAAAAAATCGAAAGGAATTTTTATAGCTCGTATGGATGCTGATGATGTGTCAAAAAAAAATAGACTTTTAATTCAAAAAAAATTTTTAGAAAAAAATACAAAATTTTCTTTAGTAGGATCAAATGCTGTGTATTTGAATAAAAAAGAAAAAATTTTAAAAAAAACTAATTTGCCTTTGAATGACAAAGAAATTAAAAATACTCTTTTTATAAGAAATCCAATTATTCATTCTTCAATTTTAGTAAGAAAAAAATTTTTTTTAAAAAATTTATATAATTCTAATTTTACTAAATGCCAGGATTATGAATTATGGATTAGATCTTCTAATAAATTTAAATTCTATAATTTAAAAGATTTCTTAATTTTAAGAAATGAATCTGAAAACTTTAATTTAAAAAATTTAATTTTCAGTGTTTATGCTAGAATTAAAAATTTTAAATTATCAAGTATTCATATTATTTTTTATGGATGTTTTTTAGATATTACTGTTTTTCTTAAATTAAAGTTAAAAAAAATTTTATTATAATTATCATGAAAAGTTTTTTTATTACCAAATTTTTTTTCAACACTTTTTTTTGCTACTTTGCTTATCTTTCTTAATTCTTGAAGATTTTTTGAAATAATCATTTTGTAAATTTTAAAAAAATTATTTTTTTTATGTTTAAAAATAAAACCATTTTTATTATGTTTAATGATATTTGGGATTCCACCTACGTCACTAGCCATTACTAAACAACCATATGACATGGCTTCAAGTATCACATTTGGACATCCTTCAGAATATGATGGTAGGATAAATAAATCAGACTTATCAAAATATTTTTTAATAATTTTTTCATTTTTGAATCCCAAAAAATGTATTTTATTTTTGGATGATTTTTCGAATCTTTGTTTTAAAATTTTCAGT
>MDSZ01240118.1_pt1 | contig 19375 bp, 17 predicted proteins | sample 811201 | NCBI WGS metagenome assembly MDSZ01 (sample SAMN05326647, study PRJNA326480) | marine metagenome | isolation source: seawater | place: Indian Ocean: North | collected 2010 | reverse complement strand
TTTTTATAAAGAGACATTGTTTTTCTCATCTCATTTTTTTTAATTTGCTGACTTACAATGATTTTTTTTCTATTTGAATCTTTCAAATTTGAAAGAATTTTTGGAACAAGTGAGTTAAATACCTTTGCCCCTTGACTCCCTCCAATGACCAGAAGTCTCTTGGCTTTTTTTTTTGACACAAGACGTTTAAGTTTTATTGGTTTTTTTCTTACAGGAATTCCAGTAATTAAAGAATCTTTCCTGGCGAATTTTGTTTCCTTGAATGTTAGAGCCACATAATTAACAAATTTTGATAAAATACGATTTGTTTTTCCCATAACTGCGTTTTGTTCATGAATAATTGTTTTAATATTTAAAATTCTAGCTGCAAGAATTGTTGGAATTGATGTATATCCTCCGAAACCAATAGCTAAATCAGGTTTATATTTTATAATTATAAAAAGTGATTGAATAATACCCAAGATTATTTTGAGTATACTAAGTGGTAATTTTAGATTTAAATTTATTTTTGAAGAATAAACCTTAACATACTTAAATTTCTGTTTTTTTACTATCCATTCAGTTCTGTGATCTAGAATTACAAGATAATTTAATTCTGCATTCATTTTCATAAGAGATATTGCGGGAAATACATGCCCTCCAGTTCCTCCTGTTATTAACAAAACTGTTTTACCCATTCTTGTGCTCTTTCACTAAGAGTAGAATAAAACCAATTATAATTGAGGTTGAAATAAAAGAAGAACCTCCGTACGAGATAAAAGGAAGAGTCATACCTTTTGTTGGGATAATGTTTAAAGCAGAAGATATATTTATAATAACTTGAAAAATTAAGATATTTGCTAAACCTGTTAACGATGTAATAATAAAAAAATTGTTAGATCTTTGTGAGATAAGATGAGCTCTTGTATAAAGTATAAGATACATAATGATAACAAAAATCGCAAATATCCCCCCTAACTCTTCACCAATAAGAGCAAAAATAAAGTCTGAATGCACATCTGGTAAACCTTTTGCTACTAATCCTTCACCAATTCCTTTTCCAAATAATCCTCCGCTTTCAAATGAATTAAGTGACATTTTAATCTGATAATTATCACCAACCTCGGAGAACAGAAAATTCATTATTCTGAATTTAACATGGTCTAGAGTTAAAAAACATAATATAAAAATCAGCAAAAATCCAAGGATGATAGGAAGAATGATTTTCATTTTTATACTTGAAGAACAGATTTGGGTTAACCAGGCACAAAATATTAACACAAACATTCCAAAATCTGGCTGTAATATCAAAACAACTGAAACTAAAGAAAAAAATATAATATTTAAAAATATCGAAAAATCATTTTTTAATTTATATCTTCCTAACAAAACTGCACTTAGAACTATAAAAGATGGTTTTAATAATTCTGATGGCTGAAAAGAAAAGTTAAAAATCTTAATCCACCTATTAGCACCCTTAGTTTCGGAGAAAAGAAATATTGTTCCTAGGGATAAAATAATACTGACAACAAATATTAATAAAGAAATATAAATAAGGTTTTTTAGAGATAACTGAGAAATAAAAAATATTATTAAGATGCTTAATAAACAAAATATCAAATGTTTCTTAAATAATATATTGGAGGAAAAATATGACTTATAGCTGAGATGTTGTGAAATACTTGAGATAGAAATAATGCCAAAAATCATTAATAAAAGGGCTGGTATTAAAATGTATTTGTCAATACTATTCCACCAGTTTCTCTCACTTATTTTTTTTTGGGTGTTATCCATACTTTTTTAATTTTTTACTCACTAGTTTTTTAAAAATATCACCTCTGTGTTCAAAGTTCTTAAATTGATCGAATGAGGCACACGCTGGTGAAAATAATATATTAAGATCTTTATTAAATATGTCTTTTGTATCTTCTAATACTTTATCAAGAGATTCTTCTAAGCTATTAAATATGCAACATTTTATAGATTGTTTTTTCAAAAAATCATTTAAATCTTGTGCAGATTCACCAAAAATATAAGCTCTAATAACATTATCAAGACTTTTCTCAATTCCTCTAAGCCCTCCTTTTTTCGCCCGTCCGCCTAATATCCAAAAAATATTATTGAAAGATTCAAGAGCAGTTTTTGCCGAACTTACATTTGTAGATTTACTGTCGTTGTAGAAAAAAATATTTTTATTTTTACCAATATATTCGATTCTGTGGGCTAAATTAGTAAGGTTTTTGAGGGAGTCTAAAAATTCTTTTTTGTTTTGATTTAATAAAAAACTAAAAACATAAGTTGCTAATAAATTTTGTAAATTATGTTTTGCAATTGTGAAATTAATTAAATTTAATGGAATAGTTAATTTTTCGGCTGCAATTTTATTTACGATTATAATTGAACATTCAGTGATTTTTAAAAAAATATCTACGTTTTTATTTATATTACAACTTATTGATATTAAGTTTGAATTAAATTTTTCTTTAAAACTTTTTGCAATCTTTTGAGTATATTTATCATCAACACAAATAATAGCATTACAGTTTGAATCTTGATTTTTAAAGATCCTCATTTTAGCTTTAATGTAATTTTCCATTGATCCGTGCCATTCAATATGATCTTCAGAAATATTTAAAAGAAAAGCATGATTAAATTTTAATTTATCAATTTTGGCTAACTGGAAAGATGAAGATTCTACAATAAGTATAGTATTTCTCTTTATTTTAAGATTTGTAAAAGGAATTCCGATGTTCCCGCATGCTTTCACATTGAAATTATTTTTATTAGAGATTATTTTTTCCATAAAATGTGTTGTACTTGATTTTCCATTTGTTCCTGTTACTCCTACCAAAGTATTTTTATATTCAAGAATATTTAAGAATTCCAAATCTGTAATGATTTTAATTTTAAGTGAATTAGCAATTTTTACTGCTTTGTGAGGATGTAATTTTTGATGATTGATTCCAGGGCTCAGGACGAGAAGATTGCACTTTCTAAGAATTTTCTCTGAAACGTCCTCTAAAGCAATTCTTCTTTCTAGAGCAGTCTCCCTTATTTTTAAATCATCATCCCAACAAAAACATGAAACACCTTTTTTTTTTAAATGAAGAGCAAGTGACATTCCAGAGATACCTAAACCTAATAAAAAAATATGTTTAAGCTGAGTTTTAGTCATCTAAGCTTCAAGCTTGCTAAACCAATCAATGCAAGAATTATTGAAATTATCCAAAATCTTATGACAATTGTGGATTCTGACCATCCTTTTTGCTCAAAATGATGATGGATTGGAGCCATTTTAAATATTCTTTTTCCTGTGAATTTAAAAGAAATGACTTGCGCGAAAACAGATAAGGCTTCAAGTACAAAGATTCCACCTATTATAACAAGAATTATTTCGTGTTTTGTTGCCACTGCAATTGCACCTATTGTACCTCCCATTGATAACGAACCTGTATCACCCATGAATACCATTGCAGGAGGTGCATTAAACCAAAGAAATCCTAAACCAGCTCCAATCAATGATGCGCAAATAATTACTAATTCTCCAGTATCGTTTACATAAGGAATTTTTAAATAATCTGAATAAATAAGATTACCAGTGAAATATGCTATAAAGGCAAATGACAACGTTGTAATCATTATCGGTCCAATTGCCAATCCATCTAAACCATCTGTTAAATTGACTGCATTGGCACTCCCTACAATTACAACTGCAGCAAATATATAATAAAAGTTACCTAAATCTAAATAAAATCCTTTAGTAAAAGGTATAAAAACAATATTTACAAGATCTGGATTTATTATTTTGTTGAACAGATACACAAAAATAAAGCAGATTAAAAATTCAACAATTAATCTAAAGGCTCCACTGAACCCATCAGGACTATTATTTTTCAACTTTTTATAGTCGTCAAGTGCTCCAATTAACCCAAATAAGATCGTTATACTGAATATCAACCACACAACACTACTACTTAAATCCGCCCACAATAATATAGATATAAATAGAGAAATAAGTATAAGCATTCCACCCATTGTAGGAGTTCCTATTTTATTTATCAAATGACTTTTAGGACCATCTACTCGAATCGGTTGACCCTTTTTTTGAACACTTTTGAGTTTTTCTATAAACCTTGGTCCTAAAAATAGTAAGATAAAGAAAGCAGTAAAAAGAGCTCCTCCGGCCCTAAATGTTAAATAATTAAAAAGATTAAGAAAATTATAGGATTCAATATGAGGTATAAAAAAATAGTAAAACACGTTAACCTAAATCTAAAAGTTTTTTTGTTATCAAATGTAAATTTATTGAATTAGATCCTTTTAACATGATAACATCTTTATTCCTCATAATTTTAAATAATTTTTTCATGGCATTTTTATAATCATAATAATGAAATTTTAAAAAGCTTTCTGGTAAATTATCAAAAATTATTTTTGAATATTCCCCAACTGTTATTATAATTTGTGGTTTTAATTTAACCAAAACTTTAGTTGCTTTTAAGTGATAGGTATTTGCCATTTTACCTAATTCTAGCATATCTCCAATTATACAAATTATTCTATTACAAGAATATTTGAAATTTGACAAATTTTGAAGAGCCGTATTTAATGATTCGGGATTAGAATTATATGATTCATCAATAATAGTAAGATTTTTATTATTAATCCTAATTTTTGATATTTTTCCTCTTCCCTCTGTGGGAATAAGTTTTTTCAAAATCGGCGTAATTTTTTTTAAATCAATATTTAGAATTCTAGATAAACATAATATTATTCCTATGTTATGTGTCCAGTTTGCGAATGGAAAATTATTTTCCAATACTGTCTTTTCACCTAGAATATTAAAATTCCACTTTGAATTTTTATTTTTTTTATCAAATTTTATGTTGCAAATATTATCAAATCCAAACGTAAAAATTTTATTTGTTTTTGTAATTGCTTTTTTATTTAAAAGTTCAAAATATTTGGTTTCTCTGGGGATTATAGCTATGGAATTTTTATTAAAATAAGAAAAAATATCTGATTTTTCTTCTGCTATTCTTTTAATACTTGAAAAGTTTCCTGAATGCGCTGCTCCAATACTTGTGATAATTGCTATATTTGGCTTAGCAATTTTTGCTAGTTTTTTTATCTCTCCAGGAGAATTCATACCAAGCTCAAGAACACATAATTCAGTATTTCTTGGCATATTAGCCAAAGTCAATGGAAGACCAATTTGATTGTTAAGATTTCCTTTGGTTTTATAAAGCTTTTTGTGTTTTTTAAAAGCATTCGAAACCCAATCCTTTAAAGTTGTTTTTCCACTGCTACCTGTGACACAAATCGTAACAAGATTCTTATTTCTTTTTCTTGAATATTTAGCTAACTTTTCAAGTGCCTCTTGAGTATTTTTTACTACAATAATTAGTTTTTTATCTTCGAAATTATTTTTTGATTCAGAAAATGATGCTAGAGCTCCTTTTTCAAAGGCTTTTTCAATAAAATTATGTCCGTCAAAATTTTTTCCCTTAATTGGAATAAAAATTTCCCCTTTTTTTATTGTTCGTGTGTCAATTGATACACCAGAAAAAATATATTCATCATTTGCCTTTTCTTTTTTACCCAGCGCAGTGAAGATTTCTTGAAGTTTCCAAAGACTCATTTTTTTTTCAGAAACTCCCTAGCAACTTTTTTATCACTAAAATTTATCTTCTTATCTTTAATTATCTGATAATTTTCATGTCCTTTACCTGCAATTAAAAGAATGTCATTTTCCTTCAATAAATTTATTGCAGTTTCAATCGCATTATATCTATTATAAATTATTTTGATTTTACTTAAACTAGTCGGTTTTATCCCTCTAATCATATCATCTTTTATTTTTTTGGGATCTTCAAATCTTGGGTTGTCATCTGTAATTATTACCAGATCAGAAAATTTTATTGCATTTTTAGTCATTTGGCTTCTTTTTGTTTTATCTCTATCACCTCCACAGCCAAAAACCAAAATCAACCGACCTGTGGTTATTTTTCGAAGTGCAGAAAGAACTTTAGAAATAGCATCTGGTGTATGAGCATAATCAATAAATACCTTAATTTTCTTTCTGTCATATATTTTTTCAATTCTGCCATCAGGATTTTTTAAGTTTGAAATTAAATTAAAATGACTAAAATTAAGGGATTTGTTATAAGCTATTATTAAAGAGCAAATTCGATTGTAGACCTCAAAATTTGAGCTGCAGTTAGTTTGTAAAGTTATTAATTTTTTTTTAAATAAAATTTGTGTCTCAATTTTATTTTTTAACCGACGAATTGACTTAATTTTTACAAAATTTCCATTAACTCCATAATCTAAAATTTTAATCTTTTTCATTACACATACATCAATGAAGAATTCCGAGTATTTTGAATCTGTATTTATTACCGCTAGTGAATTCTTTTTAATATGATTTTTGAATAGAATCGATTTTGATAATTTATAATTTTCTAATGTTTTGTGATAATCCAAATGATCTCTTGAAAGATTTGTAAAAGCAATAATATCAAATTTTAATGGATGAAGTCTCTTTTGATCCAATCCAATGCTAGATGCCTCAAAAATAACTTTTTTACAACCATATTTGTCAAGTTGATTTAATATCTTATGTGTATCAATTATATCAGGAGTAGTGAGATTTGAATCATAATCAAAAGATTTCTTTGTTTTAGTGGTTAAACCCAATGTGCCAATACAAGCTCCATTTATCTTTTGCATATCCCAAATCTGAAAAACATACGAAGATACACTTGTCTTTCCATTTGTTCCGGTAACAGCATATTTAGCTTTAATTTTATTAGGAAAAAAAATTCGACAAATTTCTCCAATAAAAAATTTTATATTATTTACTTTTATAAACACTATTTTTTTATATTTTTTAGAATCAATTTTAAAGGCTGAATCTTTTGATATTATAATTGCAATGTTTCTTAGTTTTTGAATTTCATCAATATAGTCTTCGCCATTAAATTTATTTCCTTTAAATGCTCCAAAAATAAAATTGTCCGCCATTTTTTTTGAGCTCAAGGAAATACCTTTTACAATGAAATTATTATAATTAATAATCTCAATCTTAGAATCAATCTTATTTAAAATATTAAATAATTTCATTTTTAAAAATTTTCAAAATAAGTTTTTTTACTTACAATCGGAGATATTTTTTTTACAATCTTTGAAAAAGTTGGAGCAGCAGTATTTCCTCCAGTATTTTCATCTGAATCGCTGATATTGTTTTTTGGTTCATCAAATAAAACAAAAGTTAAAAATTCAGGTCTATTGGCTGGAAAGGTTCCAATAAATGATGTAACCACCTTATTGTCGGTATAATTTCCCATCTCAACCTTTTTTGAAGTCCCTGTTTTTCCTCCAATTATAATACCATCAACTTTTGCTAATTTACCTGTTCCTTCATTTACTATTTTCTGTATGAGCTGGTTAATTTTTTTAGAGGTATGATCAGAGAGAACTTTTTCTCTTTTCTGAATATTATTTGTTTGAACTAAAGTAGGATTAATTTTATATCCTCCATTTACTAATGATGAAAAAGCAGTTGTAAGACTTAAAGGTGAGATGGAAATACCGTATCCATAGCTCATAAACCTTGAATATGAATCCCAATTATCAGGCAATTTATTAGGTACAATTTTTATTCCATCTACGGTTAGATTTCTTGTAAGTCCAACTTTCTCAAAAACTTCCTTTTGTGCTCTATAACCGACAGAGTCCAAAATTTTTACGCTACCGACATTTGATGATTTAATAAATATTTGTTCAAAAGTAAGTGTATCAATTTTTATGTGTTCATCAGAAATATTTTTTTGATCAGTAATTTGATATCCTTCTGAAATATTAAATTTATTATTTTGTAAACTTGATTTAAGTTCATAGACAATAGCTGCATTGAATATTTTTAAGGTTGAGCCCATTTCATATCGAGCCTCTGTAGCAAGATTGTTTTCGGTATTTGGAAGAATTGATTCTGGGTAATTTGGATCAAAATCAGGAAGAGAAACCATCGCAAGGATTTCTCCATTATTAACATTCATCACAATTGCTAATCCGGATTTTGCTTTATAGTTTTTAATACTTTTTTTGATTTCATCTCTAACTATATTTTGAACCCTCAAATCCACTGTTAATTTAATATCTGTTCCACTAGATAGTTTGTGATCAAGGTTCTTTTCAAGTTTACTACTTAATTCTTGAGTTTTAAGGCCTGTTAAATGTGCAAATATATTGTGCTGAGGGTATACCCTTTTCTGAGATTTGTGTAATTTAATAGCTGGATCACCGATGTAACTTAATTCACTTAGCTCAGATAATGATAAGTCTTTTTGAATAAGTGTATATTGATTTTTGGCAAACTTTTTATCAAAAAAAAGTGAATTTTTTGATAAAAAGATATTTTGTAATTCTTTTCTCAATAAACTCTTATTTAAAGATTTTTTTATATCGATATACAGATCATTAGTATCAAGTGAAGTAGCAATTATTTCTTTATTTCTGTCAAGAATTTTTCCACGTTTTATTTTTTTATTATCGCTAATAAAAATATTTGTTTCTTTTTCTTGGTATGAAATTTTCAATAAACTAAATGAAACAAATAAAGAAAAAGAAATTGTAAGCAAGAAAAATAAAAAGTTAATATTTTTCGAAAAATTCACATTTTTTTCTTTCTCTACATTAAAAATTATATCAGATTGATCATTAAATATAACCTTCTTTGTGCCAATTTTTCGATTAAAAGGTTTTACATTGTCATAGTTAATATTATCATTTTTATACATGATTACTCTTTTAATGTTTCAATATCAGATTGGAGAATTGGCTCCAATTTAAATTCTTTTACATTTAAATCATTTAATTTTTGAGGTCTTGTGGAATAAGAAATATCGGTTTTTGTTTTTTCAATAATTGTTTCTAATTCAATTAATTGTTTATTTAAACTTTTTATTTGCGTTTCTTGATTAGCAACTAATAATTTAAGCGAAACAGTAAAAAGTATTGTAATAAAAATAAAAATGAAACTTACGAATTTCATATTTTTTCTGCAACTCTCATTTTTGCCGACCTTGATCTAGGATTAAGTTTTATTTCATTTGATGAAGGTGTGACTGGTTTTTTTGTTATAATTTTAAAACAAAATTCATTTGATGAATAAGAATCTTCAGATAGTTTTTTTTCTTTTACTTTATTATTTCTGAAGAAATTTTTCACAATTCTATCCTCTAAAGAATGAAATGAAACAACTACAATTCTAGACTCTTTATTTAAGATAGTTTTACTTAATTCTAATATACTTTCTAGCTCATCTAATTCTTCGTTTATAAATATCCTTAAAGCCTGAAAGACTCTAGTTGCAGGATGCTTAAATTTATCATAACTAATTTTCTTTATAATCTCAGAAAGAATCTTAGTTGAATCAATTTTTTTTTTTTTTCTATAATTTATTATTTCCCTAGCAATTCTTTTAGAGTTTTTTTCTTCCCCATAATAAAAAAAAATATCGCTTAACTCATTTTCTTGATACTCGTTGACTACTATTTCAGCTGTTAATTTATTACTAATATTATCCATCCTCATGTCTAATGGCCCCTCTTTAGAGAATGAAAATCCTCTATCAGGATTATTGAGTTGCGTATTCGACACTCCTAGATCTAAAATCATCCCATCCATATTCTTGATTTTGTATTTTTTCATTAATAAATCAATATTACTGAATCTATCTATATTAAAGATAAACCTTGATTTAAATTTATCTTTCATTTCCCTGGCGTATATCTCAGAATCTTGATCTCTATCAATTGCGATAATATTGCATTTTGAATTTTCTAAGATCATTTTTGAGTAACCACCTTGACCAAATGTGCAATCAAGGTAAGTTTTTTCATTTTCCGGTTTTAGAAATGATATTGCTTCATTAACCATCACAGGAAAATGTGAAAGATGATTTGAGCTCATTTTAGTTGGCTTGTCTTCTAAGAAAGGCTGGAATTTGGAGAAGATCGTCATTGACCTCATTTTCAGTATTTATTTGATCATTTTGATCTTTACTTGAATTGGGATCTATTTTTTCTTCATTTAAATCGTTTTCGTTATAATTAAACCGTACACTTTCATCTTCAATTACAATTTTTTCATCACCATTATTATCAATTTCATATTGATCAGAAATCTGGTTTATTTCATTAATAAATTCCTTTTTGTTCTCTTCATTTATTGATAGGTCAGGTTTTTTATATTCTCTGTTGGCTTTGCTTCCAAAAATTCTGCTAAAAAAAGATTTTTTGTTAGAAAAATTTTTTCCAGGATGTTGTTCATCTAGAATTTTTTCTTGAGCTTTAAGATCTTCTTCTGATCTATTTTTTTTCGCAGGTTGATTAAGATCTACTAAAAAGCTTGGTTGAGTATCAGCATGTTTAATTTTTTCATTATTGTTACTTCCTTCTTTAACACTAATATCACTAGAACATTTGATTGTAGTTACATTTTCTTTGTTAATTATATTTTGGTAATAATTTTCGGAATCGATTCCAGTTGATATTACTGATATTTTAAATTTACCGTTATAGTCTTTATCCTTCTGCAAACCCCAAATAATATTAGCATCTTCACTTGACTCTTCGCTTATTTTATTGATAGCAAAATCTATATCATGAAGACTTGTATCTTCTCCATGAGTGATATTTATTAAAACACCTTTTGCTCCTGACATTGAGTTGTTTTCTAGAAGTGGATTGGAGATAGCTTTTTCTGTTGCTTCATTTACTCTATCTTCTCCTTCTGATATTCCTGTGCCAAGATGTACTTTTCCCGTTTCACTCATTACGGTTTTAACATCTGCAAAATCGTGATTCATAATTCCAGGTTTGACCATTAAATCAATAATACTCCTTACGCCATCAATGAGTACATTATTTGCTAATTGTAACGAGTCAGTAACTGGTGTATCGGGTTTAGCAAGCGCGAAAATATTCTGATTGGGAATAACAATTAAATTATCTACATATTTTTGTAATTCAATAACTCCTTTTTCTGCTTTTTCAATTTTTCTCTTCCCTTCCATTTGAAATGGTTTGGTGACCACTCCAACAGTAAGTATATTATGTTCTTTTGTTATCTTTGCAATTACTGGAGCTGCTCCAGTTCCAGTTCCGCCTCCCATGCCAGCTGTCAAAAAAACCATGTTAGAATTCTCAATGTACTGTTCTATTTCGTCAGTTACTTCTTCAGCAGCTTTTTTACCCATTTCTGGATCACCTCCCGCTCCAAGTCCTTGGGTACATGAGGGACCAAGTTGAAGTGTTTTTTCGACCTTTGAATGTTTGAGCTGTTGACTGTCTGTGTTCACATTTAAAAAATCTACTCCCTCAATTCCTGAATTAATCATGCTATTAATTATATTTCCTCCAGTGCCACCTATGCCAATAACTAGAATTCTTGGTGAAAGGTTATTATTTTGTGATGGCATTTTAAGATGAAGAGTCATTTTTTCTCCTTTTTAAACCCCTTTTGGGATTGGTTTTAGTCTTGGGTTGAGTTTTTTTTTATTTGCTGTTTTTATTGTCTCTATTTTTTTATTCTCGTAAGCTTTTGGATTCCACATTTGGAACGTGGGACCAAGACCAACAAATAAAACCTCTGATACAATTGCTGCATGTTTAATTAAATTTCTAGGTATAATTATTCTTCCTTCTTTGTCGAATGGGAGTTGCTCAGCTTCTCCAAAATATAGAGAAATTAAATCAAATTCTTCTTTTGTGTAATTATGATTTCCATCTAAATTATCTGATATACTTTCCATTCTATCGATGCCACAGGCATCGATAGAATTATTTTGATAGGAAGGAAATGCTATAACGCCTTTAAAACTTTGTTTTTGAAGTGAATTCCTAAATGAAGAGGGTACAGAAACTCTGCATTTAGAATCTATTTTATTTATAATAGTCGACAAAAATAAAGCCATAATCATCCTTATATGGGATATTATGGGATTTTATGGTATTTTCAACCATTTTACAATAAAAAAAATATAATGTTAAAACTAGATGGTCTATAAGCCGGATTCTGTACCTAAAAGTTTAAGGTTGTGACTATTAATCTTGATTTAATGTTACCATCAAATTCATTGCGTCCTACCATCCTTTAGCGCAGAGCCACGCTTGTCAAATGACAGGTTTCTTGGACTTGCTCCCAAAGGGGTTTACAATACCATCTTTGTTACCAAAGAAGTGGTGAGCTCTTACCTCACCTTTTCACCCTTACCTAATCAAGGCGGTTTGCTTTCTGCTGCACTTTCCCTGAGGTTACCCTCGCCGGACGTTATCCGGCTTTGGTGCTCTGTTGAGTCCGGACTTTCCTCCTCTAAAGGCAGTCACACAACCATCTAGTATCTTGATTAAATAACATTAAGAAATTTTATCAATATTTTTTTTTTTAATTAACATTAAAGTTTTATTTAATGAAGCGAGTGTGGGTTCTTGTTCTATTAATTCTGGCAGATAATGTCTATGAAAAGCTTCAATTACTTTAAAATTTTTTGTTCCTTTTTGTTCAGGTCCTAACTCAGGATACCCAATAATTTTAAGATTTTCCAAAAACAAATTTAAGTTTTTTAAATTTAACTTCTTATTAATTTTTTTGCTGTTAGCCCATAAACCGATGTTATGTTTGTTTAATTCTTTCCATGGAAAAAATTTACCTGGATCTGTCTTTCTCAACGGAGCAATGTCGCTATGCCCAAGAATATTATGAGAGTTAATTTTAAATTTTTTCATCAAAAATTTAATAAGCTTTATAAGCGAAATTATTTGAATATCAGGGTAAACTTCACAAGAACTTTCACCAGGATTAACAATTTCTATGCCAATTGATCTGCTATTAATATCCTCTAAATTTTTCCAAGATGAAACTCCAGCATGCCAAGCTCTTTTATATTCATTGACAAGGTTATATATTTTTCCCTTTTTACTTAATAGATAATGACAACTGACTTTTCTTTTATCTGAAGTCAAAAGTTCAACAGCTTTTTTGAGAGTTTTAGTTTCAGTGTAATGCAAAATAATGAAATCAATTTTTTTTTTTCTCTGATCAAAATTTTTAGATTTGAAATTATGAAATATATTTAGTTGACTCATTAGAAAATATCTTTATATAGATTTGTTATGGTGAAACTATTAATTTCAATATTCTCATTATTTTTATTTTCATTCAACCTCTTAAAGAGTGAAGAAAAAATCTTTGCAATAAAATCAATATCTAATTTCCACATGAATCCCAATCCTGAATCACCGGTTATATATCCAGTTGATCTTGGTAAAGAGATGATTTTAATCAAGAGACAAGAAGATTGGCTGAATTTACTTGATGAGCAAACAGGCTTAGTAGGCTGGTCTTTGAATGAGAACTTTTCTGAACAAAAACCTGATGAAAATATTGCAACTAAAGATTACGATAAATCTTTCAAAATATTTAGAGAAAGGGTTTTAGAAATGAGTAAATCAATAGAGGAAGCAATTTCTATCAAAACCTTTCTTGAGGTCAAACATTTAGGGGGGGCTGCAGCTGTAGTAATAGCAAACAATGATTGGTTCAACGGGAGAAGACATGCAAACCAAGCATTCCAAGTTTATGAACTATGGAAGAACCAAAACCAATCTCCATCCTTTCTATCCTTTAAAAATAATGATAATGAAGAAAAGTTTATAATTCTTTCTGGTCCGCACAGACCAAGATATCTCAAATCCTCTAAATAGTGTTGTATAAAAAAATCATCAAATATTTTTCTCTATTTGCCGCCCTAATCATACTGATTTTAACTATTTCTCCTTTTTTTTTGGATAAAGCAAAAATAGTCAAAATTGTTAATCAAAAAATAAAGAGCGAATATAATTTAAATATAGATTTTGATAAAGATGTAGATATTAGTTTTTTTCCATTTCCTGAATTACAATTGAAAAATGTAATTTTTTATGATCAAAAAATTGGAATAAATTTAAAAGTTGAAGAAATACAGATAATTTCAAATTGGAAATCAATCTTGAAATTGAAACCTGATGTCAAATCATTAAAACTTGATTCTCCTATTTTAGAAATCAGTAAGCATGAATTTTCACAAAACGGAATAATTTTTGTCAAAACCCAAAGTTATTCAAATTTAGATTCAATTAGATTGATAATTAAAAAATTCAAAGAAATTAAAGTAAGTAATGGAGTTTTAAAATTTAAATATTTAAAAAAATCAAATACTTTAGAGGATTTTTCTTTAAACTTTTCAAATAATCGAAACATGAAAGTAAAATCCTCATTTAATTATGTTGAATACAAATCTTTTTTTAAAATAAAAGCTGAAACTTATAAGCTTAATAACATCAAATATACTATTAACCAATCGTTTGAAAATCAAAATGAAGTATTTGGCTCGGGTGAAATCAACTTTAATTCAAAAGAAATAAAATTAATAGGTAATTTTAAAAGTGATCGTTTAAATCTTTTTGAGATTTCTCAACTTTTAACAAATTTGAAATTTTTTAAAAAAGAAAATATATATTCTGTTAACTTTAATTCACCTAAATTATCTGCAGATTTAAATTTATCTATAGATGAAATTAATCTAGATAAATTTGCTTTAAAAAACCTTAATCTTAAAGTAATTTCTAAAGATAATGAAATTCTATTCAAGGATATAAAAGCGTTTCATTTAAAGTCATTATTTAAAGGTAAGGCATCTTACAAATTAAACCAAAAGAAATTATTTGGTAATTTATCAATATATAACTTTTTAGTTAACAAAGATTTTCTTGGTGATACCAAATTTGATATAACAAATGCTTCTTTTGATTGTGATATAAACTTTTCTTTTGATAACAAAAAAAAAGTGAATTTAGTTTCAAAAAAGATAAGTTCTAGCGGTGAGTGCGATTCATCTGGAGCAACACTTGTTGGAATGGATATTGAAGAAATTTCAAATAGAATAGATAACATAGAAACTTTTCAGGATTTTTTTAATCTTTTTAATAAAAAAAATCTCAAAGGAAAAACAAAAATTGATTCTATAAACTTTAAATTTAAAATTGAAAATAATCTGCTAAAAATTTTGAAATTATCTGCAATTCAAAATAATGTTAAAATTTTTTCATCAGGACAATATTCAGTTGATTCTAAAAATATAAATCTTAAAAATGACATTTTTATAAAGACAAAAAAATTCAATAATTTACCAAGTTTTAATGTTTTCGTGGATGGAACAACAGAGAATTATAAAATTAGTTATAATTTTGACGAAATTAAATCTTCTGTTTTATCTGATGGTATAAATTCAATCTTAAAAAACAAGAAAAAAATAGTAATTGATCCTAAATTATTTAAAGGATTAATTGATCAAAATTCAAATAAAATTAAACCAGATAAAATTATAGATCTTTTTCTAGATTAAATTAATCTGATTTAGTCATTTTGCTTGGAACAACTATTTCATCAAATTCTTCTGACTTTAAATATTTTAATTTTATTGCTGCTTGTTTTAATGATATTCCCTCTGAAAAGGCTTTTTTTGCAATTTTAGCAGATTTTTCGTACCCTATTTTTGGGTTGAGAGCCGTTACAAGCATTAATGAATTTTCGAGATTTTCTCTGATTTTCTTTCTATTCAAATCTAAACCCTCTAGGCATCTCTTTACGAAAGAATCAATTGAATCACTCAAAAGTGTAATTGTTCTTAACATCGAAAATAAAATCATAGTCTTGTTTACATTGAGTTGAAAGTGACCTTGACTACAAGCCATACTTACTGAAAAGTGAATTCCCATCAGATGCAAACAAACTTGACTGAGTGCCTCACATTGAGTTGGATTTACCTTTCCAGGCATTATGGAGGAACCTGGTTCATTGGAAGGTAAAATTATTTCGCTTATTCCAGATCTTGGACCTGATGCTAAGAGTCTGAGATCATTTGCTAATTTATAACACGCAACAACCAATGTGTTTATAGAACCAGATAGATTTAATAAAGGTTCGTGAGATGAAAGAGACTCAAATTTATTTGTTGATTCTTTAAATGGATAGCCTGTAATCATCTTCACAGCTTCGATGAATCCGGAAACAAATTTTCTTGAACTATTTAGTCCCGTTCCAACAGCAGTGCCGCCTTGAGCTAAATAATAAACTTCATCCAAAGAAATCTTTATTCGATCGTAAGAATTAGATATTTGCTTGTAAAAAGCGCTAAGCTCTTGGCCAAATGTCAAGGGCGTTGCATCTTGCATATGGGTTCGTCCTATTTTAATTATATCATTAAATTGCTTTCTTTTCTTTTCTAGAATGTTAAGAAGAGACTGAGCTTTTGGCATTAGTTTTTCATTACATTGAATTACTACTGAGATATGCATAGCAGTTGGGAATGAATCATTTGAAGATTGCCCAAGATTACAATGATCATTAGGGTGGATTGGATCGTAAGTTCCTAGGTCTTTACCCAATAATTTATTTGCTTTATTAGCTATTACTTCATTAAGGTTCATATTAGTTTGGGTTCCAGATCCAGTTTGCCAAACGGAAAGAGGAAAATTTTCAAGAAGTTTGCCGCTAATTAATTCATCACAAACTTCTACAATTTTATCGCCTAGTTCATGATCTAACTTACCAATGGCGATATTACTTATCGCTGCAGCTTTCTTTTGAATAGCAAAAGCTTTTATTAATTCATCAGGCATTTTGTCATTTCCGATTGGAAAGTTTATTAAACTTCTTTGAGTTTGCGCTCCCCATAATTTATCTTGAGGAACTTGCATTTCTCCTAAACTATCGATCTCAATTCTGTATTCAGTCATTTTTTTTTCTAAAATCTTCTAGTGAGATTATTTTTTCTTTACTTAAAGTCTTTTTCTTTTTTATTTTTTTAATTTGTTGATTTTTTTGTTCTTTAAAATCTAATTGGATACTAAATTTAACAAAAGGGTCATAAAATTTTACAATTGAGTTGAAATGAACAATAAGCAACTCCTTTTTTTTATTAAACAATAAAACAACAGAAAAATCATTTTTTCTTATCTTTAGATCCCAATATTGATTTTGCAGAACAATAGTCATTTCATCGGGATATTCTTTTTTAAGAAAACTTGGTAATTCCACTCCTTTGGCTTTTGTTTTAAAGGTTATGTAAAAGCAATGGTTCGAAGAAATTTTTGATTTTGATAAATCTTTTAATATTTCTTTTATTACATTTAAAATTGCTTGATTAATTCTTTTTCCGTAATCAATAAATATCTTATTCATAACAAAACAATTTTATAATAACAAAAATAATCTCAATTTTAAATACAAACCTTACTTATTAAAAATTTAAAAATTAATAAACAAGATACAAAAAAAACGCAATTATTATCATGCATTTCGATATATAAAAAAGAAGTCTAAATAATTCGTGCAAAAAATTATTCCAATTTATACTTAAATAAAGTTGGTGATGTATTTGTGAATAAAATATCCGATTATCAAAAAAAAGATTCCAAGCAGGTACGTTGAAAGAAAGTTTAACTCGAATGTTTTACTAAATAAAAAAGGAATGAAAAACATCAAAGACACTGGAATGCCGACTAAAATAGATTTTGCGAACATTAGTGTTTTTTCATAATTACGATGTTCGTTGTAAGATAATGCTATAGAAATAAGACTTATCAAAGGAAGAGAAATAATAAAACCAGCCAAATAAGGTTTTTTGACCGACAGCCAGCTTGCGAATGATATTAAAAGTCCGGATAAAATAATTTTGAATATGAAAAAACCCATTAATGAATAATTTTAGCCAAAGAAATTTTTTATTTTGGAAATCGGGTTGCGAAGAGGTTCGTATACTCTATCGATAAAGTCAATGTGATCAGATAAAGTTTTTTCTAACCTAGTAACTGATCTTTGAAGTTTATCAATTTTTGCTTCTAAAGCTTTTATCTTATCTAGATTATTTGACATAGTTATAATTTAGATCTTGAGTTGGAAATAGCAAATGATTTTTTAAATAAGATTTAAAATTTGTAATTTTTTTTTTGTGGCTTGATTATATATGTTTTACTGAATTCTTCGGGATATTCTTTGGGTTCATTTTTTCTGGAAAAGATTAAGTATAGGCTGATAAATATAATAAATATTGAATTAGAAAACATAATTAGTTTTATAACATAGTCGAACATATAAAGTTTTACGACAAAATGCGAAATATGTTAAGTTTATTCCCATTCAAGCTCTGTATAAGCCCTGGTAACATTTGAATAATGATATTCTGTAAAAAGAACCCATCCTTCTTTATTTACTTTTTTCGGATCTAAGATTTCATCCTGTAGTATTTTATTTATTGATTCTTGTAAAGATTTATTATCTTTATGAAAACTACGGATTTGTGAAATTAATCGGTCAAAGTAATTGATCATTGGTTTTATTGCTTGATTTTTATCTAATACATTTCCATGACCAGGTACAATTAATTTAATTTGCATTTTTTTAATAATACTTAAATTTTTTCTCCAACCTAAAATACTTGCTCTGATGGATGGTGTCCTATCCACGAAGATATTTTCAGACCAAAATACTTTTGTTTTTGTATCAAAAACTGAAAGATCATTGTCTGTGTGACCACTTTCCCATGCTCTCACTTCAATTATTCTTTCTCCTAAATCAATTTTATGAATATTATTAATTTTTATTTCAACAGTGGCTGTGACTAACTTTGTTTCTTTTAAAGAATTATCTTTTGTAGAATTAAATTGTAGTTCTTTGTAAAATTTATAATTGCTATACATTGATCTATTTAATTTTTCATGCCCAATAATCTTGGGGTTATCTTCTAAAAATACTTCTGTTCCAAAAAAATGATCTGGATGAGCATGCGTAATCACCACATGACTTATTGGAAGTTTAGATCTTTTTCTTATTTTTTTTAATAAATTTTGTCCAATTGATTTTGTTCCACCGGTATCAATTACCATTATAGATTTTGTTCCTATAATAAAGCCAATGTTAGCTATATCGCCTTTATTCACTTTATTTGAATCATCTTGTAATCCATAATGAACAAACACTCCATCAGCGACTTCTTCAACTTCAAATGAAAAACAATTAGATGAGCTTAGAATAAATAAATAAAAGAAAGAAAAAAAAGTAAATATGATTTTCATTATAAGAATAATTTAAATTAATTAATTTAAAAATCGAATAAAAACTTAAAATTTATAGATATTGATAATTATTATCAAAAAAAGTGTTGACAATGATTTTAATAATCATTATTAGTAATAAGTGATAATAATTATCATTATTGTTTTTTTCTTATGATAATGATTATTAAGCTCATTAATACGAGATGTTTATTTTAAAAAAATTAGGTAAGGAAATT
>MDSZ01150338.1_pt1 | contig 19375 bp, 10 predicted proteins | sample 811201 | NCBI WGS metagenome assembly MDSZ01 (sample SAMN05326647, study PRJNA326480) | marine metagenome | isolation source: seawater | place: Indian Ocean: North | collected 2010 | reverse complement strand
CGACTTACCGTCCTGTCTGATAGCGCAGGTAAATCGCCAGCCTTTTTTACGATCAATAACCTTCAAAATCAGATCATTGGTTCCTTTCTTGAGGTTGATTTTTGTACCCGTGATCAACTCCCCATTCAACATCGCTGCGCCCATATCATCACACTGAAGCATGATCGTCGCTGACTGGGATCTGGGTGATGTGATTGTTGTACGAACAAAAGCAGAGCAATCATCATGCTCACCAAGGGTTGCCTGAACATCGATACGCCCTGGTTCAATACCCTTTGTGACTGGAATCCATATGGCTTCTTTACTGAATGCTGGGGTGAATGCTTGTGCGTCATCATGAGACATGTCATCAAAGGGACCACAAATCGTCCAGTCCGTAATGAGCCCCTTTACTGCTTTTTGTGAACGGCGAGACATACGGGCCGACTCCCCTGGGACAAACACTTTTCTCCCCATCCATCGAAGCAGGCATTCATAGAGTCGGTGGTCTGAACGGGGGTGATGTTCAAGCGATGCAAGCGTTGTATCAGCAGCGTCACGGTGACCCATGTTGTCCATTGTCCACGCTGCCATCATACACACTTCTCCAGCATCGTCGTTGAGGGCATCCTTGATGGCACCAATCGCAGGTTGCGCATCGTCTCCCAAAAGAAACAGCCCACAGATGCCCCAGTACCGAACTCCCTCATCTGGATCGCTCAGTGACTCTATAAACAGTGAGCAATGTTCTGGATTACGCGCCAATGCGCAATCGGATAAATCGAGATACGTTTCTAGTGGATAAAGGTTCGGATCCCGAACCATCTCATAAATCGTGAGATCATTCTCTTCTGCACGGCGTACTCTCATAGCCTCAGGAATCAAACCTGAATCGAATAACTCGAGTTGACGCTTCCGGAGAACAGCTCGGAGTTCTTTGATTTTGTCCTGGCGTGCGACAGTGTGAATAAGATTATGAACGTTATCAAAATCATTCACGGTGTCATACAACTCTTCGGACACCTTTGGGCGGAAAAAACGGCCTGTAATGGCATCGGTTTTCCCCTCGTGATGATGCCTATGCCAGGCCCGAGTGGCACGCATTTTGTACATGTAATTCAGTTGCTGTCCATTTGGTGCCCACGGCATGTAGTTCTTGATATACGCATACCGCTCATCACGTATCCCGCGAACCATATCACATGCTTCATCTGCACGTTCACGAAAGCTCAGGTGATAGGAACGTGGTGGCTCCACATCTGGCCCCAGAAAAATGTGCCCTTGATAGCCTTGAGGAATCTCCGCTCCGGCCAGACTCAGCCACGTCTTTGGCATGTCGACAAAACTCACAATCCGATCAACGACCATACCGGGTTTTGCTGCTGGCCACCATGACTTCCACTTCTCAGGAATCCGAACGATCAGGGGACAATGTGTACCGCTGGAATAGAGGAAACGCTTGCTTCGCGCAATCACACCACCATGATCAGAGCAGTAGACGATAATCGTGCTGTCGTACAGACCGTCTTCCTTGAGCGATTTGATGACATCCCCAACCTTGTGGTCCATAGTTGCAATTGCGTCTGCGTATCTCGCATACGTCTGACGTACATCTGGTAAATCTGGATGATAGGCATGCAACGTCATGGACTTTGGATCTGTTATCGTTGGAGTTTCTTTAGGAAACGCGCGACTTTCATGACTATCACCAATATTCCGAATCGTGAAAAACGGTTGACCTGGTTTTCGTTTATCCCAGGATCCACCTCCCTCCCATGTCTCCTTGTCATCACGCCCGCCAATGTTGTAATCCGTTTTTCCACCATTCCCAACAAAATATCCTGACTGTTTTAAGAGGTCAGGATAATAGGGGATGAGGTCATGCGGTATGTCATAACGACTGCGCATCGGTTGCGTGCCAAGTGAAATGGCATGGTGTCCAGTAATCCACGTTGAACGCGTTGGAGCACACACCGCTGCATTGTCAAAACAATGCGTGTAACGGAATCCTTCCTCTGCCAGCCTATCGATATGCGGCGTTTTTGCATTTTTCGAGCCATAACAACTCACCCACGCGATGCTGTTGTCCTCGCTCGTAATCCAGAGAATATTTGGGCGATCCCCATTGTCGCCAAAGCCTGTAATGGCACACCCAAAAAGCAGAAGACTTCCAATAAACCAACGCATACCATTCATCACTTTTTTATTTGTGTCTTTTATGACCTAAGACCGCTTGGTGCGACTCAGACGATGAGCGGACACTCAACAAAACGCCACATACTCTTTTAGCCCATAAGACTAAAACCCTTCCGCGGCTTTCGTCCAAGAAACTGATCTGCATCTCGAGTATTTGTCACACGCATGGCATCGGAATCCCAGTCAATTTTCTTGCCTGTTCTGAATGCAACATTTCCAAGATGATTGGCTTCCGTTAGGAGTGCTGCATAGGGATCGAACGGGCTGCCGGTTGGCGTGCCATCACGAACGGCGAGTAGCCATTCCTGATGCTGACCAACCGATCGTGGAATCCAGGGCTCGGGGCGTGAAAAATCCTTGAAGTCAGCTTCAGGAAGCAGAACATGTTTGGAATAGCTACTCATCAACATGCGACCCTTGGTGCCAACAAATAGCACTCCGCTTCCATAAGCGGGGATTCCAATCTCTGAAAGAATGGCTGGCTTATGCGAGCCCTGATACCAGGAAAGCGTGCAGGCTGGACGATCGCCACGAGCTGGATAGTTGTAGACTGCCGTCATCGATGCAGGGGCTATTTCTGGATGTGGGTCTGGGCCAAATGCCTCAATCGATGTGGGAGCATCCAACCCAAGGGCCCAGAATGGTAAATCATTCCAGTGGCTACCAAGATCGGACATCGTGCCATTTCCAAAATCCCACCAACGATACCACCGTGGGCCAGGGAAATAGGCTTCGTGAAACGGACGTGCCGGTGCCGGCCCTAACCACAGATCCCAATCAAGGTATTCCGGAGGCGTCTGAGATTCCGTCGGACGATGAGTAACAAACACACGGTTCCCCTCGGAATCTTTTGAAAACCCGTGTACATCCTTATTGGCTTTTGCTTCCGCTGGCGACTGAAGCCCCCATGCTCGGCTTACCCACACATGCGCTTCAGAAACGGGCCCAATTGCCCCGCTTTGAATCAATTCGACTACCTGTCTGTAGTTTTCTGATGAATGAATCTGCGTACCCATCTGAGTTGGCACCTTAGCATTCGCAGCAGCTTGCTTCACCAACCGGGCCTCTTCGACATTCAATGTCAGTGGCTTTTCGCAGTATACGGGCTTCCCTAATCGCAGTGCCGGAAGCGTCGCATACGCATGGGTATGTTCACATGTACTCACCACCACACCATCAATCTCATCTGACATTTCGAACAGTTTTCGAAAATCTCTAAATTGCTTTGCCTTGGGGTGCTGTGCTCCACTTCGATCCAGCGCTCGTGAGTCCACATCGCAGAGAGCAACAATATCCACAGCGACGTCATTGCTTGATTTTGTCATTTCAAGGAGATTCTTTCCTCCTCGTCCACCAACTCCAATACATGCAAGTCGGAGCCGACTATTCAGATTTTCAGCTCGCAGGAGACGTGGTGCGTGAATGACGGCAGCGGTTGCTCCTGCAATACCACCTCCAAGAAATAATCGTCGCGATGGCTGATGCCTCCGTTTGGGGCGCTGCGTTGACGCATTGTCTACATGCTGCTTCATGGTTGCACCTTTCTCGTTAAGGTTGATGGAATTAGTGTCGTGCCGACATATCTCCATTCCTTCAGGAATGTAATCAGGTCAGCCATCTGCTGGGGGTTAATGGTTCGCTCAAATCCAACCGGCATAAATGAAACACCTGTGGTTGAGACAGATGCTATTTCATCTCGAGTGAGGACAGCGTCTTTTCCATCCTGCTGCCTCAAAGTGAGAGATTGTCCTGTTTCAGATGTAATAAGTCCAGTCTGGACACGGCCATCAGTTTGGATGAGCGTATATGAAAAATAGTTCGCGTCGATGGTCCGATTCGGATCCAGAATGTGGACTAGGTATTGTGACGGCTTTTGCGTTCGTGAATCTGATATATCGGGACCAACATTTACCCCCTGTTCACCGATTCGATGGCAACTCGCACAGTTTTTGAGAAAGATACGTTGCCCACGTTCACGATCCCCTTGCAGGGATAGTGACACTTGATATTCCGACAGCACCTTTGCTCGATCGGCTGGGCGAATCGAAGCCCGAATACGTTGAACCTGCTCCTGTATTGACGCATCTCTTAACGTACCAAGCTTTTTCCATTGTGCTTCAGAAAGTAATGTCGGGGCAAGCCTGCCTGACTCGATCATACTCAGCAGGTTCTTGGCACGTGACACTTTCGCACAACATGCATTGAGCGCCACACGCTGAAGTGCAGGCGTCAGGGAATGAAGATCGGCAACGAGAACAGAATTGATCTGAGGCGAATTCCATTGCGAGAGGATGACCAATAACTCGCGACGCACGTCTTGATTCTCTTCATGCTCGATCAAGCCTAAAAGAACTGGCAGCCCAACGCTTTCACCGGCATAACCTAACACGTCAATTGCGCGGATCCGTGCTGAGGGTGATAAAGACATCTGACACGCCTGATGCGCTGCCTCCTTGAAGATGGTATCCAATACCTGGCGGCTCTCTCGTGAAAGTGCTTTTGAAAGAGCTTCTACCGTCGTCTGACGGCGCCCAAGCCCACCGCCAAGACCTTCCGCAAAAGCTAACCAGAGGTCTTGGGCGTTTTCGAGAGCACCGACTTGTTGAATCAACCTATCAAGTGATTCATCACTGGCAGCAGCAAGCTCCGCGAAGTAACCGATGAGGCGTGTTGGCACAGTGTGGATATCTCGCTTGAGTATGTCTTCGAGTACTGGCACAGCACAGCCAGACACAGCAGTACCCACTGCCGCTAATGTCCATGGATCGTGTGGTGCAGCAATCACAATGTCAGCGAGTGCCTGAATAATCTCTGGCCCATTCTTCTGCGAGACAGATTCTCGCATCTGTCCAATACTGATGGCAGCCCTGAATCGCACAGCCGCATCAGGATCCCGAGCAGCCCGCAAGAGATACTGCTTAAGCGTTTCATGTGTTTCACAATAGTCACCCATCAACGCAACAGCTGTTTCCCGTACTCGTGCATGATCATCAATACATGACCGACAGAGGACATCGGGCTCAATACTGTCCAGAGCTGCAAGCAACTGCAGCGACTGTGACCGCCCAGCCGGGAGTGAACCAAAGACTTCTTCTCTGACACATTGTCTCACCTGTTTGTTCGCCCCAGCCTCAAGAAGTCGGCGCATGGCTGTATCTCGGTGCCACCCATTTGAATGATGCAGTAATGAGGCAAGTTGCTTGACTGATTGCTTCGCCGGTATCACGTATTGCGGGCTGGACGTGCTTCCCTTGGGACGAATTCGCCAGATCCGACCGTGGTGGTCACCATCCCGAAGATCAGGCCGCTTCTTGAGTTCTTCCGGCATAAAGTCTGGATGCTCGATCACTGCTCGGCACATGTCGACAACATACAGATAACCATCTGGACCACACGTGAGATTGACAGGACGAAACCACTCATCACTTGATGCAAGAAACTCACGCTTCTGGTTGTTCACGTGAGAGGAATATGTCACTCCCTGACGCTTTAAGCGTGAACGATGAATCAGGTTGCCAGTGGGATCGCACGTAAATGCATCACCGTTGTACGCACGTGGAAGTCCACTCCCCCGATAAATCGTAACTCCACATGCGGCTGTAAACTGACCAGCATGCAGGTTTGATGTCGTCCACCCCTTTGAACGTGGATACAGCCGGGATGATGTACCAGCTGGTGCAGCATCCTGAACTACACTTTTCAAGACAAGGGATGGGTTACGGGAAAGTGCTGTTTCCTCAAGCATGACTTGGATGCACGGATTCCTATTACTACAAATGAATCGCGTCCCAAAATCATCAAAGGTGAGACCAAACTGGCCATGACCACTCACCATGCAATACTCGCCTCCACCTGGATCAAAACAGAAGTCATGACCACGAATCTCAAGTGGGTTCATATCCTGTTGCTCAGTGTGTTGCCACCGATCATCAACGGCAACTACCGATCCACCACGAAGCCCATTGGCAACATAGAGTTTCCCATTTCTTCCTAATACTGGATGATTTGCTCTCAGTTGTGAGTTCTGCTCCGAGAAGCCCTTGAAGAGCGTGACATCTTTATCTGCCCGACCGTCACCATCTGAATCATGCAGCCATGCGACGCGACCCGCGCAGGTCGCAATGACGCCACCAAGCCATGGCTGAAGACCATTACAGAATGACAGTTCATCTGCAAAACGTTCAACATGTTCAAAGTATCCGTCCCCGTCATGATCCTTCAGAACTGAGATCCTTGATAATGGCCGACCTCCATCAGCCGGGCCTGTCGGATAATCCCGCATCTCTGCAACCCACAGGAATCCATTCTCATCAAATGCTATTGCAACAGGATCAACAATATCTGGTTCCCTTGCCACTAAGTCGATCACTAATCCAGGATCAATCTGAAACTGAGACACATCCTGCGGGGGCTGGTTGCTCTGACGTGGTGCATTCACTTCAGCACACATCTCAATTAAGGTCGAAAGCATCGTTTCCGAGGCGTCGCGAGTCAGTCGATTTGTACCGGGCCATGTCTCATATCCACCGTAGTCATGTTGGCGGGGAGTCGGCAGATACCCGAGATAGCCATGGCTCAGCGAAACAAGAAACCCTGGATCGCCACCACTTCGGCGTCGAAATTCTAGACCAATCTCACAGAAAACCTCACAGGGCATTGTTCCAATACAGACTGGGCCAATTTTAAATACCTGTAGCGGAACAGGAAATGAGTCGGGCTGTTTCTCTAAGGCAAGAACACGATCGGCATAAATCTGTGAAAGTGTTTTTCGACTTTCTTGGTTTACAGGCTCTTCCTTAACACGATTTGCCCAGTTGAGTTCTTTCCTGGTTGGATGACGGGCCTTAATCAAAGGCTCGGCATACCGCACATCCAAGGGCACGTCCTTGCTGTAGTGCAAGCCTTTCATGGCTTCCAGAATCTTGGCTGCTACGTCCTTGGCAACAAACCGCATTTGCTCATACGGCTCACGTTTTACGCTGCGCTCACGGAAGTTGATGTTATTGATATCTCCACTCGTACCGTTGGCCAACATGGCGACACACGGTGGATCAGTTTGATCCCCATGGGTGAGTCGCGCGAGCTCATCGCAGACAATACCAAAATAGTCCGCCGATACATGACCACGGGGCACTCCACCAACATAATGGAGCGAATACGTTCCAAAGATAGAAATAAGTTCCCCATCCGGCTCGCGAAAGACAAGAAATGAGAGCGTTGGATCTGTTGGACCGGCAGGACGATCAAGATTGGCATTCCCCCTTGGAGGATTCATCTTGACCAGTTCATCCTTAAACCCGAACGGATTCTCAGGCATGGCACCCGGCCGCATGAACCAACGTCTGTTAAAGACATGCTCCGGTATATCCACTGCACCCGCAGCGAATACTGCCGGACGCAGAAGATTTGAAGCTCTCCTCACGCCATCCGCAATTCTTCGTACAACAAATGACTGATAGGATGTCAAGGCATTCTGAACCGGCTGGAAACGCTCAGTGTCCGCACCCCCAAGTGCAGTTGCAGCAGAATGGGTGTGTGTTGCAGCGATGAGTACATGCTCCAACGGAATCTTCAACTCATCTGCGATGCATCGCCGTGCTCCATCGCTGACAGAACGATGAATCCCCAAAAGATCACATACAACAAACGCAAGCGTTGTGTGGCCATCATCGATCACCAAACATCGGGCATGCAGTTCGTCATGAATATGCGTGGCTGCAAATGGATGAAATGCCCCAACAATCGTTTCCCCAAGAGGGGGTGTGATGTTAACGACAGCAGCACCCGCACGGAGTCCAGTGGTTGTGGCATCATTTGCCATTACACATGGAGAAAAGAAAACAACGACGGCACATGCCATGATTTTCAACATGCCCATAACGTTTCCTCCCATCGCATCCAACTGCCATCACAGACCGTGATATTATGCCCCCTTGTCCGCATTGGCGAAACGGAGACCTTCTATCGTAGACTAATGGCTGTATTCTGTGCGTAAAATCCCCTCGCCGTGTTTTGTCGTCTTTGGAGAATCTCATGGACATCCCATCACAAGCATCTGCTGATACGACACCTGTGATATCGCGCCACACTCACTCTCTGAGTCGCAGACATTTTCTTCAACAGGCCTCGCTTGTACCACCGTCCATCGTTGGCGTTGCTGCATCACTGACTGGGGGGGGTGCTCATTCGAAAAGTGTGGCGGGTGAACTGACAGGAAGAATCAAAAAAACACTGAAGATCGGAATGATCAAGGCACCAGGTGTGTCGCTTGCTGAACGATTTCGCATTGCCCGAGCCGCTGGCTTTGATGGCGTTGAAATGAAGTTTCCGGGGAATGACGTCGAGGAAACACAGCAAGCTATCACAGAGACCGGGTTTCCCGTTGATGGGTGTGTCTGTGCAACACATTGGAAGATTCGGCACACAAGCCCTGATGCTTCAACACGGGCCGAGGCCCTCAAAGACCTTCGCCGTGCTATTGAGGACACTCATGCTGTAGGAGGTCATAGCGTTCTGTTGGTTGTCGGGCGGGGGAGTGATGGACCAGAAGGAGAAATCTGGAAACGTTCACGCGACAACATTGCAGAGGCCATTCCACTGGCAGCTGAACGTGGCGTACAAATCCTGATTGAAAATGTCTGGAATCAGTTTTTGTATGACCACAGCGGTGATTCCAAACAAACAGCCGACAAATTCGCTCGGTATGTTGATGAGTTTAATTCTCCATGGATCGGAATGCAGTTTGATATCGGAAATCATTGGAAATACGGCTCTATGGGTGACTGGATTCGAACGCTTGGGCACCGCGTGCGCAAGCTTGACGTCAAAGGGTTCTCACGCACAGAAGATGCCTTTAAGCCAATCGGAGAAGGAGATATCGATTTTGCAGATGTTCGAAAGTCACTCATTGATATCAACTTTTATGGGTGGGTTGCTGCAGAACGTCCGGGCGGGGACGAAGCACATCTTCGAACCATTGCAAATCAGATGAATCACGCATTCGGAGTATGAACCGTTCTGGGAGTGTCGTGCAGATGGATCCATTGATGCGAAAGGCATTGTTATCAACAGTTCTTGCTATTGCATGGGCTGTATGTTTACTGCCGACACGGTCATTGGCGGCTCCACAGAAGCATCCCAACATCATTCTTTTCTTTGTCGACAACCTTGGCCACGGCGACCTCGGCTGCACCGGATCGCAACAGCATCGAACGCCACACATCGACCGTCTTGCGGAAGAAGGTCTCAAACTAAATAGTTTTTATTCAGCAAGCGGTGTGTGCACTCCTAGTCGAGCCGCTCTTCTGACAGGCTGCTACCCTCGACGGGTTAACATGCATGAAAGTGAAACTGGCAGTGCTGTCCTTCGGCCCGTGTCGAGCAAGGGCCTTCATCCTGATGAAAGAACCATTGCTGAAGTGCTCAAAAGCGTTGGATATACAACCGGCATCTTTGGCAAGTGGCATCTAGGAGATCAGCCATCGTTTCTTCCAACGAGACACGGCTTCGATGAATATCTCGGGATCCCCTATAGCGATGACATGACCCCTCGGGAAGGGACACCATGGCCACCTCTCCCACTGATCAAGGAAGAAGATGTCATCGAAGCACCCGTTGATCGCAATCTCCTCGCCTCACAATGCACAAAGGCCGCCGTTGATTTTATTGCACGACATAGGCATCAACACTTTTTTCTCTATCTACCGCACCCCATGCCGGGCTCGACAAAAACCCCTTTTGCAAGTCAGGCTTTTCGTGGGAAGAGTGCCAATGGGCCATACGGCGATAGTGTCGAGGAACTTGATTGGTGCACAGGAGAAATTCTGCGTGCACTTGATGCCTATCAACTGACATCGAATAGCCTTGTCATATGGACAAGTGATAATGGGGCACCACGTCGACAGCCACCACAAGGCAGTTGTGCTCCGTACAAAGGATATGGCTACGATACATCTGAAGGTGCAATGAGGATGCCGTGTCTTGCTCGCTGGCCGGGACATATTCCGGCAGGTACATCAAGTGATGCGCTTTGCACGACAATGGATCTGCTGCCAACATTCGCTGCGATTGCACACGCGGAACTTCCTGCGCACAAAATTGATGGACATAATATTCTGCCAATACTCACGTCACCGCAATCAGAAACGTCTCCATGGGATACATGCGGATTCGGATACTATCGTCTTGGGCAGTTACAGGCGATCAGGGCAGGCCAGTGGCGGCTTGACCTCCCGCTCTCTGCTGCCTTTGTAACACTTGGCCGAAAAACAAAGCCGACGCCCTTGGCACTTTACAATGTCGTTACCGATGTTTCACAGGAACACGACGTTGCTTCCTCTCACCCGGATATCGTATCGCGACTTACTGCTCTTGCTCAACCTATTCGAAAAGAAATCGGTGATGTTGGCCAACCTGGACTGGGACAACGACCAGCAGGTATGGTGCCAAACCCACGCCCGTTGAAAGCCTTCTAACCACACGTATCCCCACTGGCATCCAGTACACGTTTTTATGCACTCTCCCTTCACACCACACAGGCGTTTTCTTGCGATAAGCCTACTGCTTGCATGCGGAACTGGGTTTGCCGGATGTCAGCCTCCGGCAACCGAGTGGCTTGGAACCACACGCCCCCGACATGATACCAACGAAATATGGATCAATAATTCAACTGAACCAGAATGGCTTGACCCAAATCGCTGTTCGGATAGCGGCGGTGGTGAAATCATCTGGAATACATTTGAGGGCCTTGTTCAGGCAGACCCGAAAACACTCGAACCGCGTCCTGCCATTGCACATTCCTGGGATATCTCTGATGACGGACGGACCTATACCTTTCATCTGCGGCCGTCCACATGGTCTGATGGAACACCTCTCACAGCACATGATTTTGTGTATTCCTTCCGCCGGCTTGTAACGCCGCAGACGGCAAGTAAATACGCAAGCAATGGTTTTATTTTCAAAGGTGGTGCCGCCATCGGAAAAGGAGAGGCTTCGCCAGATACTCTCGGTGTATCTGCTCCTGATGAGGAAACCGTTATCATCCAACTTGAGAATCCATTGCCATACTTCCTTAATTTTCTCAGTTTTTATTCCTTTATGCCTATTCCACGGCACCTCCTTCATGATCTTGAGCAACGTGGCATTGATACTGATCTCTGGACACGACCTAAATATATTGTCTGCAATGGAGCCTATCGCATGACAGAATGGCGATTTCGGCAAGAGATGGTATTTGAGCGAAATCCTCACTATTGGGATGCATCATCAGTCAGACTCGATCGGGTGCGAGTCGCTATGGTCGAGAGTTACACAACCACTCTCAATATGTACACGGCTGGAGAGTTTGACTGGCCGGGAGGCAACACATCGCTTCCGGCTGAATTCCTCGATCATCTTTCACAGTACCGTGATTTTCATCGTCATCCCTATTTGGGCGTCTACTTTTATTGGATCAACACCAAAGCCCCACCACTTGACAACGCTCTTGTGCGCCGAGCGCTATCTCTTGCCGTTGATCGTGCATCGCTTGTTCAACATGTGACACGCGGAGGACAACTCGGCTCAGCAGACCTCGTACCCGATGGACTCGCTGGATACCGTGGGCTTGGCCTTCCGATCTATGAACCGGAAACAGCACGGAAACTCCTTGCCGAAGCCGGATACCCCGATGGAAAAGGCCTTCCGACCATCACGCTCTCCTTCAATACATCAGAGGGACACAGACAGGTGGCAGAAGCACTCCAAGCTATGTGGCGCAAAGAACTTGGCATAGACGTACAACTGGAAAACCAGGAATGGAATGTCTTCCTTTCCAACGCCGAACGCATGAATTTTCAAATCTGTCGGATGGGATGGATTGGTGATTATGCTGACCCGTATACCTTTCTTGAACTTCTATCCAGTGCGTGTGGCAACAATCATTCGAATTGGGAAAATGCAGAATACGATCGACTTCTACAAGAAGGGAATCGCCAGAATGATCCGGCCATGCGGCTCAAGATACTTCGTCAAGCTGAGGCGATTGCGCTCAAGGAGCAACCCCTCATCCCACTCTATGTCTACACGCGTAGCCAACTTGTCAAACCCTATGTGCGCGGCATCTGGGGCAATCACCAGGACCGACACCCGTGGAAATACATTTGGATAGATAAGACTGTTCCTTCCGATCATTCGTCGATCAACCGCATCAAGGCCCTCAACGGTATAGCTGCAGGAAAACGCTCATGGCACGATCAGTAGTCCGTCGCTTGATTGAACTTGTTCCAACGATGTTCATCATTGTTGCTGCATCATTTGCGTTGGTCCGACTCGCTCCGGGTTCACCTTTTTCAAGTGAAAAGGAACTTCCTCCAGAAATTCGCCAACAACTCGAAGCCAAATATGGCTTTGATAAGTCGCTCCCAGAGCAATTTGTACGTTACGTCGGCAACCTGCTTCAGGGTGACCTTGGGCTTTCTACAAAATATCCACAACGAACAGTCAACGAGATCATTGCTGCCGGTTTTCCGGTAACCCTGACGCTTGCAGCTGTTGCACTTGTCTGGTCACTTCTTGTTGGCATCACAGCCGGTATCATCGGGGCTGTACGCCAGAACACAATCTGGGACCATTCAGCCATGGCTGCTGCACTCGTTGGCATCAGCATTCCAAGTTTTGTCCTGGGACCGCTTCTCGTCCTTCTCGTTTCATTACGGCTTCATTTGTTGCCACCGGCTGGCTGGGGAGATTGGCGACACGTCATTCTGCCTGGGCTCACGCTGGGCACGATCTATGCGGCATCGATCGCACGACTCACGCGTGGTGGCCTCCTTGAAATCATCCGAAGTGACTTCATTCGGACCGCCCGGGCTAAAGGACTGTCTGAAAAACTTGTCATCTGGAGACATATGATGCGCGGTGGCCTTCTGCCGGTTGTGAGCTACCTTGGACCTGCCGTTGCGAGCATGCTGACCGGCAGTGTCGTGGTTGAAAAAATTTTTAATGTCCCCGGCATCGGCCCATACTTTGTTGATGCAGCATTTAATCGTGACTACTTCCTCGTCATGGGCATCGTTTTACTCTACGCATTTTTTCTCCTTCTGATGAATCTCATCGTTGATATTGCGTATGGCATTCTCGACCCCCGAATCGATCATGCATGAAAAAGAACAACCATCACAAGAACGACAATAACGACTCAGACAACAGCATTCGCCAGAGCCCCGATGTTCTCATTGCTGGGACATCACTCTGGCAGGATGCCTGGCGTCGTTTAAGGAAAAACACAATGGCCGTGGCTGGCGGCGTCGTCATTCTTGCTCTTGGCACGACGTGCTTTCTTGGCCCAAGTGTGATTGCTGTCGTCTGGGGATACGACACAGAGACTCAGAATCTGGCATATGGTCCCCAGCCTCCGTCACTGGCACACCCTTTTGGCACTGACTTTTATGGCCGTGATTTGTTTGTTCGAGTACTGGCCGGCGGAAGGGTCAGCCTCTCTATTGGGTTTCTCGCAGCTTTTGTTGCTGCAACGATCGGTACCATTTATGGCGCTGTGTCCAGCTATGTAGGTGGCCTGACTGACTCGGTCATGATGCGAATCGTTGATATTCTCTATGCCTTACCGTACATGTTCCTTGTGATCATTCTTGTAACCATCCTCGGCAAAAGTCTGCTTCTTCTTTTTCTTGCTCTTGGTGCTGTGGGATGGCTTCTCACGGCTCGGGTCGTGCGGGGGCAGGTACTCAGCTTAAAAGAACAGGATTTCATCCTCGCAGCGAAAAGCCTTGGCACACCAGGACGAGATATTATTCTTCGTCATCTCATTCCCAATACACTTGGACCTGTCATTGTGACCTTTACACTGACAGTGCCTTCCATGATTCTGCAGGAAGCGTTTTTGTCATTCCTTGGTCTTGGTGTGCAACCACCTCAACCAAGCCTTGGGAGCCTCATTAATGATGGTGCAAATCAGATGCTCGTCTTCTGGTGGACATTGATCTTTCCTGGTGGCGTGATGGCAATCATGCTTTTCGCACTCAACTTCTTGGGGGATGGCATTCGTGACGCTCTTGATCCACGAATGCGAACATGACCGAACATGGTCGGACAGTCCATCGCCCTGCGCACAATCCACTCCAGTGAGGCACCACGCCTTGAACGATGCACACGTCTGTTATTTCTTCAGCAGTGCGAGGCGGTTGGATACAATTTTTTCAGCAGCTGTTGATGCCTGCTCGAGAACATCTGCAATCACCACCCGCTTTCCAGTCTGTTTACTCTGATCTGCGGCTTCCATAAATGCATAGATTGCCATGGTCTCCTCCGGAGACACCGGCGGCTTTCCTGACTTGAAAAATGAAACAATCTCGAGTAACAGATGACGGTATCCATCAAATTCACCAACAACCGCAATACCCTTGGTTCCGAATGCCATTCCGCCATATCCACGTTTGCCTTTTCGTGACCCACGGAACGTCCCGATACGTCCACCACTCCAGACACCGGTAACGTGCTCGAAATCTTCAGTAGATGTCCGGAACACAGATTGACACTGAGGCCCCATCGTCGTGAACAGTGACTCAACACCGTGAATGCCATACCAGAAAAGGTCTGGGTGTGTCTCCTCTAATGAACACGGTGAATATGTATCACACCCAAGCACATCACCAATGGAACCATCTCGCACAGCTATCGTTGTGGGAGCGAAGCGTAAAGATGATGAACTAAATATTGGCGTGTCAAAGTGATGAGCAAGCTTGAAGAGTGCAAGAGCATCAACCAATGAGCCGGCAATTGGTTTATCAATAAACATTGGTTTGCCTGCAGCAAGTACGGGCACCGCCTGCTCGAGATGGACTCGTCCATCATTTGATTCAAGCAGAACCGCATCGACCTGATCAACAAGTGTTTCAACGGACTCAACGATTTTGACGCCGTGTTGTTGCACGGCCTCAACATACTTCGGCACACGGCTTACACTACTGGCAATATCTCGACTGCCTTGAGGTACAGCAGCAACCACTTTGGCACCAGCAATCCACTGCGGATCGTCCGTCACATTCAACATTTTAGTGAATGCAGGCGCATGGGATGTATCCAAGCCAATAATTCCCACACGCAGGATTTCCTGTGCCTGAGATCCGCACGTCAGGAACGGCATGACACAGACAAACATACAACGCAGAACATATTCTTTTCCCACAAACTGCATGATCTAACTCCTCCGGATATTCCATTCATCACGATACTCACGGCCCCAGAGTCTCGAAGCCTCAGGATGATTGACAATATGCCCATTCTCTGGATCTGTCTTAAGTGCAGCACCTGTCCGCCATGCTATGTTGCCGAGATGACAAAGAAGTGTGCTGCGATGCGCCTCACTGATATCAGCATTTGGTCGCTCTGCATTGACAATGCAATCAAGAAAATTGCTGATATGCCCCGCGTCACCAGAATCACCTGTTTGGGATACTACTACCTTTCCCTTTGGATCAAGGTGCCGGTATCCTCCACCATCGATGACAATCGATCCATCAGTACCAACAAATGTGACGCCAAACCCATTGCCACCGAGACCATTCGGAATACAACTCAGTCCTTCCCACGTAATCATTTTGTTATCTGGAAACGCCCATGCTACTGACATCGTGTCGGGTGTTTCCTGATCATCTTCATAGTGGTAGCGACCGCCAATGGCTGACGTATGTATCGGAAACTCAACGTTCAGCCCCCAGCGGGCAAGATCAACTGCATGCACACCATTGTTACCAAGTTCTCCATCGCCCCAATGCCACAACCAGTGCCAGTTATAATGAACAACGTTATCTCTGAATGGACGCTCTGGTGCAGGGCCCTGCCAAAGGCCCCAATGCAACCACGAGGGTGGCGGTGTTGGCTTCTTTATTCCCATGGGACCTCGACGATTGGCATACCATGAGCGGGCAAGATGTACCTCACCAAGTACACCGGAACGAACCAGTGCGATTGCCTCACGAATAGCTGGCCATGTACGACGCTGCGAGCCCATGGTTACCACACGGTTATGTTGACGAGCAGCTGCTTCAGCAAGTTCTCCTTCCTCAGCTGTATGACTACATGGCTTCTCAACATACACATGTTTTCCAGCACGACAGCCAAGGATAGTTGCCGGGGCATGCCAATGATTTGGTGTTGCAACGACAAGAGCATCGATCGAATGGTCATCTAACAAACGCCGAACATCAACCTCTACACGGGGCTTGTGCTGATACTCTTTCGCAAGCTGCTCAGCTAACGGACCAGCGACTCGAGTATCAACATCACAAAGTGCAACGATACGAGCACGAGGATCCTGAGCAAATCCTCTCGCCAGTGCCTTTCCACGACCATTGACACCCATGATGCCAACCGAAATAAGAGACGATGCCGAAGACACCGCCTCTGCTTTTGCGAGCAATGCTGCACTTGTCACCGAGGCTGCACCACCCTGCAGGAAAGCTCGCCGTGGATAAACACTTTCATTTTCAAATGATACTTGTCTCGACACGATTTTGACCTTTCGAAAGAAGGACCGGTTCTTCTGAGGCACCCCTGATATCGGACTGCTCAATAGTATGAGGCAGTTGCGACCCCAACGCAAAGCGGCACACCCACATGCAAGGTCTTCAGCGTTGAAGCAATGGTGAAACCTCACCCACAATGGTGTCTCTGACGAAAATGATGGAGGCGATTGGCGAAGACCCCTCAAGCCCGGCACCGCACTGTTACGTTTCAGCGACACCTGCATTGCCACAACGGCTTTGACTGCATGCCAGGCAGCGAATGATCCGGTATATCGAAAGTATCAGTAGGCGCACCGAAGACTTCTTGGCAAAACTATGGGCTGAGTATCCGAGTGCTCACCACATATCCTGCAACGAGAAAGATCTATCAAGGAGCAGGCCGGTGCAACAATCCAATCTTTGTGTCGAAGACGAACAACCTGTTCTTCAGGTTCGAGACCTTCGAACTCACTTCAAGACTGATGATGGCATTGTCAAAGCCGTTGATGGCATAAATTTTTCCGTTCATAAAGGAGAAACACTTGGCCTCGTGGGTGAAAGCGGATCTGGGAAAAGTGTTGCTTGCCTGTCCACACTTGGACTTGTACCAACACCGCCAGGATTCCATCCCTCTGGTGACATACAATTTAAGGGGCGAAACCTTCTGACTCTCCCCGAACACGAGATGGAGCAACTCCGCGGTAATCAGTTGGCCATGATCTTTCAGGATCCTTTGACCTCGTTGAATCCCTACCTCACTATTGCAAGGCAACTCACGGAGGTACTCGAGGTCCACCATGGTGCAACTGCCCAGCAAGCCCGAGAGGCTGCTATCGATATGCTTGAACAGGTGGGCATACCGGATGCGGGACGTCGTATTGATCAATACCCCCATCAGTTTTCTGGTGGCATGCGACAACGCGTCATGATTGCCATGTCCTTACTGTGTCGTCCCGAGGTTTTGTTTGCAGATGAACCCACTACAGCACTGGACGTTACGATTCAGGCGCAGATTCTTGAACTGATTGGCAAACTTCAAACTGCACTCGGCACGGCTGTCATACTTGTCACCCATGACCTTGGTGTTGTTGCTGGTACAACTGATCGCGTTGCAGTGATGTATGCTGGGAGGATTGTCGAGGAGGGAACCACAAACGAAGTATTTGCGAATCCGCTGCATCCGTATACTCGAGGTCTCTTAGCAAGCATGCCACGCATCGATACACCTCCCCGAACCATACTCCCTGCCATCCCCGGGCTTCCTCCAGACCTTGGGCATCTCCCACACGGATGTTCATTTCATCCTCGGTGCGAGCTAGCAACAATCACATGCCAGAATGCATACCCCGATGTTGTGGTAGCATCACCCACACATCGAGCCGCATGCTGGGAAGCTCAACCGACATCCCATCAGACACACCCTGGTACGCCCACTCCAGGAGAAACCTTGTGAATGGATCCAGAACGTTATCTACATGTCTGGTGGCGGCCGTCATGGCTGGGTTCGTGCAGGCCCATGCTGACAACATGCCAGATGCTGAGATAGAACTCTCCCAGCCTGGCGTGACCCTTACGCTTCTTGCCGAACATCCCGAGATTGTCACACCAACGGGCATCGATATTGATCAGTCTGGAAATATCTGGGCAGTTGCCAGCCATACACACTTTCGTCCCTCCGAGTACGACGGACCAGAACACGATGAAATCCTTGTGTTTTCAAAACATGGGAAGCGCCACGTGTTCTTTAACAAAACCACAGCCACGATGGATCTTGAGTTAGGGTCCAATGGGTTTGTGTACTTAGCAGAGCGCAGTCGCTTATTGCGAGTCCGTGACACCGATGGAGACGGCATTGGTGATGACATGCAGGATTTGGCGGTTCTGGAAACGGATGCTGACTACCCACACAATGGAATGAGTGGGCTTGCCTGGCATCCAAACGGTGATCTTCTTTTCTCGTTGGGCGAAAACTTTGCGAAATCCTGGACGCTCACAGGCAGAGATGGCAGAAGCATACGTGGCACAGGGGAGGGGGGCATCTTTCAATGCCGTGCGGACGGAACCGAACTACGGCGAATCGCGAGGGGTCTATGGAATCCATTTGGTGTATGTGTTCAAAGGGATGGCACAATCTTTGCCGCCGAAAATGATCCAGGGGCAAGACCCCCCTGCAGACTCCTTCATATTGTCGAAGGGGGTGACTATGGGTATCAACGGGCATACGGCAACGCTCCTTTTCACCCCTTTGTCTGCTGGAATGGTGAACTTCCTGGCACACTTCCCATGCTTCATAGTGTTGGTGAAGCTCCATGCGGAATCACTCCATATCACACTGGACTTCTTGTTCCGAGTTGGGCAGACAATCGGATTGACTTTTATCCGCTGCGAAAAGCAGGAGCAACTTTTCAGACCGAACGCTTAACCCTTGTAACGGGAAATGACTCCTTTCGGCCAGTCTGCATCGCACAAGGCTCTCACCATTCCTTCTACCTGACGGACTGGGTAGATCGTTCATATCAACTCCATGGTTTCGGACGTCTCTGGCGTCTTGATATTGATCCCAAGAACGCGTCATGGCTTCCGTCCCACAGTGTGTCCAACACTCCTCACGAATCGTCATTAGCAAAGCAACTTCACAACACTCCAAATGACATTTCGACACAAACAATTCTTCGGCTTGCTCGCCACGAAGACCCATT
>MDSZ01126626.1_pt1 | contig 19378 bp, 18 predicted proteins | sample 811201 | NCBI WGS metagenome assembly MDSZ01 (sample SAMN05326647, study PRJNA326480) | marine metagenome | isolation source: seawater | place: Indian Ocean: North | collected 2010 | reverse complement strand
CTAAGTTTTTAAAAAAAAAAAATTTTTTTTGTTTAAATTTTTTCTTTAAAGATTTTAAAATAAAAATGTTTTTATCTATAATGTAAAAATTTTTAATTTTATGATGCTTTGAAAGCGACTCTAAATGTCTTTTTCCAATGTTGCCTGCTCCAACAATTAAAATGTTCATAATTCTATTTTAAATTGCTAACCATCCACCATCTATAATTAAATTTTCACCTGTTATGTAACTAGAGGATTCAGAGCCTAAAAATATAACAGATCCACAAATTTCATTTGGATTTCCAAGTCTCTTCATTGGAACATTATTTGAGTATTGTTTTAAAAAATTTTTATTTTGTTTTTTAGAAAATCCATTAAATGGTCCAAGTAAACCACCAGGAGAAATGCAATTAACCCTAACATTATGTTTTCCATAATATGATGCCATTTGTTTAGTTAGATTTATTATACCACCTTTGACAATTGAATAAGTGATACTCTCTCGCATGTTTGTCTTTTTATAAATGTTCAGATTTTGCCCGACTAAACCATAAATAGAACCAAAATTAATTATACTTCCTGGAATTCTTTTTTTGACCATAAAGTTTGCGACACACCTACTAACCCAAGCCGTAGTAATAAGTTGATATTCTGTATTTTTTTTTAAACTATCATAAGATAATTCTTTGAAATTATTTTTAGACCAATCTGAAGTATGGGCATAAGCAAGATTTATAAAAATATCTATTTTTTTTATATTTTTTAAAATATTGTTAAAATTTTTTTTAACATGAACTTCATTCTTTAAATCAAAGAATTCAAAATTTATATTTCTTAATCTTCTTTTATGCTTTTGATAATATTTAACGTTGTTATCTAAAACGTATACTTTTGATCCAAGTGTAGAAAATGCTTTAACGATTTCTGTTCCGATTAATCCAAATCCACCAATTATAACAACATTTTTATTTCTTACATCAAATAGGTTTTTATAATTAATCTTTTTCATTTATTTTTCATCAAATACGATACTATTTTAAAATCATTATAATCATCTATATCGTAAGATCTACTTTTTGGCATTATATATACACTTGAATTTTTATTTATAAGTAAATTTTTTTTTAATAAAGCTTTTCTTCGCCAAATATAAAATGAAGCATTTAAATCATATGTTATTGGTAGTTTCTGTCTTGAAAAATATTCTTTATGTTTTTTAATCAATTTAAATTTTCCATTTTTTTTTTCAATGATATTAAAATATGGGCTTTTATTTGACTTACAGACTGAAAATAAATTTGACGACTTTTTTCTTAAAAAATTATTGAAAGCTTTTTTAATATCAGAAATCTTTCTCAATGGTGATGTTATATCTAGGTCAATTATATAATCAAATTTTAGCTTATATTTATTTTCTGTTCGATTTAATGTATCACGAATGACTGCAATCTTTGATATATTTCCACCAGATAAGTTTTTATTTCTTAAGAACCAACTTTGGGCCCCATATTTCTTAGAAATTTTTTGAATCTTTTTTGAATCGGTAGAAACAACTATCCTATCAAATAATTTTGATTTTTTTGCATGATCAATTGTATAAAAAATTAAGGGTTTTTTGTTAATTAATTTAATATTTTTATTTTTTAAACCTTTTGATCCTCCCCTAGCACATATTGTACACAAAACTCTCATAATATTATTTTAATATTTCAATATAATTATTTACCTTTATACCATCTTTAAGAGAACATAAATTTACAAAATTTTTATTTAAAATTTTATTATGAACTTTCTCATAGGTTTGCTTAATCTTATCTTTAAAATTAATCGTTCTTACTTTGTTATTTTTATATTTCAAACTTATTTTGTTTTTTACTAAATCCGCAATTATTTGTAAGTCATTCGATTTGACACAAATTTGTCTACTCTTAATTCTTGAAAAGTAATCAAGACTTATTTTTAAAATTTTTTTTTTTGTGTAACAGATAGAATGAAAGGAATCTGGTGAGTTAATTTTTAAATTAGAGAGTTTTTTGTAATAAGAAAAAACTTTTTTAAAATCTCCAAATATCCATAGAATATAGTCAATTTCGTGGCTAAGATCATTCAAAACACCTCCGCCTAATGATAATTTGCTACTGCTACTTTTTGAATATTCAATATTTTTTCTCCAGTTAGGTAAATATGAATTACAATTTACTAATGCTTCAAAAAAAGACTTATTTTGCAAAAAGTTTTTAAGATAATTTAGAATTTCTAATTCTCTGAGATTAAAATTTACAAAGTATCGATTATTTAATTTTTTTGATACTTTGTAATTCTTGTCAAAAAGTGGTTTTTCAACTAATACAATTTTTTTTTTTAGATTTTTTTCAATAAAATTAAAATTTGAGTAATGTTTTGAGGTTGGGGAAGAAATAACAATATATCCAGGATCAAATTTAACTATATTTTTAATATTTTTTTGGTACCTTATTCTTATATTATTTTTTATTTTTCTTTTTGTAATAACTAAAATTTCAGTGATAAATTTTTTTTTTTTTAAAATATCAAGATGAAATTTTCCAATTGAACCAAGCCCTATAATAGCTACTTTCATTTATTTTATTAATTTTCTAAATTCATTCCAATTTCCTACATCCAGCCAAGAATACTCGTCAACTGGATAAGTGTTTATTTTAATATTATTTTTCATTAAAATATTGACAAACTCATTAAAATCTAGTTTTGAAATTTTTGATGGGAAGAATTTTAAAACACGTTTTTTTAAGATGTAAATTCCAATATTTATAAAAAAATTATATGTTGGCTTTTCAACAAGCTGTAAAAGATTATCATTCTTATCAATCAAGCATGAACCGTACGGAATAGAAAAAGCCTTAGATGAACAGAAAATAGTAAAATTAGATTTTTTATTAAAATGATTTTCTATTGGATTTGCCAAATTAAATTTTGTTATCATGTCACAATTAATAACAATTAGATTTGTATAATTTTTTTTCTTAAAATATTTAATTGATCCTGCAGTACCTAATGGTTTTTTTTCCTCAATAAAAACAATTTTTGCTTTTGGTTTATATTCTTCAAAATAAGATTTCAGAATTTTTGATTTAAAATTGATAGAAATAAATATTTTTTTAAAACCTAAATTTACAAAATTATCTATTATATGATCAATTGCTGTTTTATTATTTATGGGTAATAAAGGTTTTGGTAATACATTTGTAAAAGGTTTCATGCGGCTACCTATACCACCAGCCATAATTAAAACACCTGTGCTTTTTATAATATTTTTAGAAAGCAAATTTTTTTCTTTCAGACCTCGTAAAGTAAAAATATTAATTAATTTTTTTTTTTGATTTACGATTGGAATAACATCAATCTTTTTTTTCAACATTAATTTATACATTTCTTTTTTTTTAAATTTATTTTCGTAATGAAAAACTGAATTTTTATTATAAAATTTATCTATTTTTGTTTTTAAACCAATATTTCTATACAAACATCTTCTCACATCCCCATCACTTAAAGTTCCTAAAAGTTTACTTTTACTATCAGTTATTACTAGACATTTTTGACCAGATTGATTTAGTTTCTTTATAGCCTGTCTAAAACTAATATTATTATTTGCTATCATATTTTTATTCATAAAATCTAATATAAAGAATTTTTTATTTTCAATATTTTTTTCAAAGTGTTTTTTAAAGAGCTTACCTTATAGTAAGGATTTTTTACTGTCATAATTTTTTTATTAAATTTTTTATCAAAAATTTTATTTATAGATTTTTTTATATCCTTAATTTCATAACTTGATTGTATTATATTTTTTGCAAATATTCTTCCTGTTTGCCTATTTCCAATATTTACAACAGCCTTTTTAAAAGATGGGGCTTCAAGTATACCACTTGATGAATTTCCAACTACTCCATTAACATAATGCATTATTGAAAAAAAATATTTTTGTCCAAATGAACGGATATAATAGGCATTATCTTTTTTTATGGCAAATTCATTTATCATTTTTTTTATTGTTTCACTTTCGTGATCTGCATTTGGAGATGTAAATATTAATGTAGTTTGTTTTAAATTATCTAATACTGATAATATATTTTGAAAATATTTTTTTGTTCTATTTCTTTCCTTGGTTAATGGATGGAAAGTAATTAAAATATTTTTTTCTCTAAATTTAATTTTAAAATTATTTTCAATTTTTTTTTTCGATAAAAATTTTTTTTTATTCAAATTATTCAATGAAAGATGCCCAAAATTGTAAACATTTTTTTTTGAGTTAATTAATTTAATGACTTTATTTTTGGATTTTTGGTTTGTGGTGAAATGATAATTAGACAAATGAGTAATTGCATCTCTAAAATTGTTGTCATAACTTCCTATTGTTTCGTCACCACCACAAAAATGAGCTATTGGAATTTTAAATATTGTTGAAACATAAGACGTTAGGAAAATTTCGTATCTATCCCCCAGCAATAAAATTAAATCAGGTTTTTTTGTAGTAAAATTTTTAGTTAATTCGCTTATCAACTTTGAACTAAATATAGAAATATTTTTTGGGTGCTTTGTAGAAAATTGAATTTTTCTTACATCTAAATATTTTTTTTCAATATTCATATCCTGAATTGTATTGCCATATTCTTTTAAATTATGTGATCCTATTGAAAGAACTCTTAAATTAATAAATTTATTTTTTTTTAATTTATCAATCAGGCCTGACATTATTCCATAGTCTGCTCTGGAACTACTAACAAACTGAATAGTAATTTTTTTTTTATTCATTTATTAATTGTCCAATTTTATAATTTTTTTTTGACTTTTTTCCTAAAATTTTACTTAAATCTTTTGGCAACATTCCTGCTTGAGGTCTTTTTAAAATAAGGTTTTCTTTTGAAAATTTATCATTTTTCTTAATATATGTTTTGGAGTAAATAGATTTTCTAATATATGGTTTATTTATTTTTTCTGATTTTGTTAAAGTCTTCTTTGTTTTTCCAAGTATTATTTGTAAATTCTTTGCTGTATCAATGAGTTCTTTGAATTTTTTTGGTTCAATGCTACTACCGTGATCGGGTCCATCTAGTTTTTTGTCTAAAGTAATGTGCTTTTCAATGATTTTAGCACCTAAAATATAAGCTGCTAAAGATACTAAAATACCCTTTGAGTGATCAGAATATCCAACATCAATCTTAAACTCTTTTTTGAGTTCATTCATTACATTTAAGTTAATCTCATTTTTCTTTGCAGGATAAGAAGTGGTACAATGTAAAATTGTTATTTGTTTTTTAGTTAAACCTTTTTTTAATATAATATTTAATGCATTTTTTATTTCTTTTATTGTTGATGCACCTGTTGAAATAATAATGTTTATTTTTTTTTTTGATAAATATTCTAAAATATCTACACTTTCAATTTCACCAGATGCAATTTTTATCGTTTTCAGTTTGAGTTTTTCTACTAAAAACTTTGCACTTTCTAAATCGAAGGGAGAGGCTAAATATGTAATTTTTTTTTTTTTACAATAATTATAAAGAATTTTATGCTGATGGTAAGATAATTCGTATTTTTTTAATAAATCGTACTGAGAAATCCTTTTTTTTCTTTTTTGATATGGTGCGGTTTTAGATTTTTTATGCACTAATTTCTCTGTTTTATAAACTTGAAATTTTACAAAATCTGCTCTGATTTTTGAGGAATGATCAATTAATTTTTTTGCAAATTTAATTGAACCATTGTGATTAACTCCAATTTCGGCTATAAATTTTGTATTAATCATTTTCATCGAACAGTTTTATTATCACTGAGATTATTTTTTAAAATTACTCCTGCCCCTACAACACAATTTTTTCCAACTGTTACTCCTTCTTTCAAAATAGCTCCTGAGCCAATAAAACATCCATCACCTATATTGCAACCTCCATTAATATTTGCCCCGGTAGAAATATGAACATGATCATTTACAATTACATCATGCTCAATTAATGATTTAGAATTTATTATACAATTTACACCTATTTTAACGTCTGCATTAATCATTGAATTATGAAACACTACAGTCCCATCTCCAATATTTGTATATTTTGAAACATAGCTATTTTTTGAAATTATTTTTGGTATTTTAATCTTTGATGATTTAAGCAATCTATAAAAATATTCTCTCCTTTTGGAATTTTTTATTTGACCAATACCAACAATGCCATATTGAATTCCTTTAATCTTTTTTAAATCATCTTCAATAAGATTCACTCTATAATTTAATATTTTATTATTAATTTCTTTTTTTTTTCCTAAGACAAAATTTATTTTAAAATTTGTTGAACTTTCGATGATATCAATACATGATTTTGCATGACCGCCTGCACCGATTATAAGTAATTTTTTTTTCATAGGAATGAACTACTTGGTATATTTACAACAGAATTTATCATTTTTTTAGAATTGGTTAAGTCGCCAATTTCCGAATTTTTAAGATAATTTAAACCATGTAAGAGTTTCCAAGCAGGTCTGGCAAAAAAATTTTTTTTATGTGAAATGCTAAGAAACTCTTCAATACTTTTTTTGCTTGAATTTTTGAATATTAAAGTTTGAAGCCAATAATTACTTTTACAATGTTTAGGTTCTTCTAAAATATTTACATAATCAAACTTTTTTATTATTTTTTTATATCTGTGAAATAAAATCCTCTTTTTTTTTAAAATAAAATTTATATTCTCCATTTGAGCGCATCCAATTGCTGCATTAATATTTGATAATTTGTAATTATAACCCAATTCATCATAATCGTATTTCCAGGGGTGCTTTTTTTTAGATATAGACGCTAATTTTTTAGCATATAAATATATTTTTTTTGAGTTTGTTAAGAGCATACCACCATTTCCAGTAGATATAGTCTTATTTCCGTTAAAACTTAAAATACCAGTATGACCAAATGTTCCAACATGATAACCATAGTATTGGCTACCTATTGCCTCAGCAGCATCTTCAATTAGTTTAATATTAAAATCTTTAGAAATTTTTAAAAGTTCATCTAACTCTGCAGGATGACCGAAAGTATGAAGAACTATTAAAGCTTTTATCTTTTTATTTGTTCTTTTATTTATAGTGTAGTTTCCATGTTTAAATGTATTTTTTTTTAAATAATCCTTTAGTTTGTTTATATCAATTGTTAATGTCTGAGCATTAATGTCTAAGAATATTATAGAGCCCCCAATATATTTTACAGCGTTAGCTGCTGCAACATAGTTAAAACTAGGAATAATAATCTCATCTGATTTTGAAACATTTGCCGTTAATAGTGATAAATGTAATGCACTTGTGCCATTTACACATGAAACACAATATTTTGATTTTGTAAATTTAGAAATTATACTCTCAAATCTAGGTATATATTTCCCAAAAGAAGATAAAGAATTTTCTTTAATACAATTAGCAAGATATTTATATTCATTACCAAAGATATGTGGTTCATGTAAAAAAGCATTTGTTTTACCAATTTCTTCACGAATATTTTCTATTAATTTACGAAAATTTTTTGTTTTACTAATTTTAGTCATTTAAAATTGTTTTTTAAATATTATAAATATTTGATTTATATTTTTTTGAATTATTACTATCAGAAAACCATTTTAGAGTTTTTGATAATCCTTGCTCGAGACCTTTTTTGCCTGAATATTCAGGTTTCCATTTGAGTAATTTTTTTGCTTTATTATTATTACATAAAAGTCTTAGAACTTCGCTGTTTTTTGGTCTTATTCTTTGAGGACTAATTTCAATCTTAATTTTTTTATCATATAATTTCATAATTAAATTTTTCAGATTTTTAATTGAAATTTCGTAATTTGAACCAAGATTTATTACTTCTCCAATAATTCTTTTATTATCAATTGCTAAGTAAAAGGCTTTAACTATATCTTTAACATAGTTAAAATCTCTAGTTGGATTTAAGTCTCCTAATATAATTTTATTTTTATTTAATAACTGAGTTATTATGGTGGGAATAATTGCTCTTGCAGATTGTCTTGGGCCATATGTGTTGAATGGTCTCAAAATTGTGACAGGCAAATTAAAAGATTTAAAATATGATAATGCTAATTGATCTGCGGCTATTTTAGAAGCTGCATACGGAGATTGTGCATTAAGTGGGTGTTTTTCGTCTATTGGAATTTTTTGTGCTGTTCCATAAACTTCGCTTGTTGACGTATGAATAAATTTTTTTATTTTATGTTTTACAGATGATTGAAGTAAATTAAGAGTGCCCCTTATATTTGTTTCAACATAAGACTGAGCAGAATTATACGAATATGGAATGGCAATTAAAGAAGCTAGATGTATAACATGCGTGCATCCATGAACCGCTTTATCTACAAAATTTGAGTCTCTCACATCTCCAAAAAATACATCTAAATTATTTTTATCAACATAATTATCGAGCCATCCATAGTTATTAAAAGAATTATAGTTTATAAAACATCTTATATTTAGTTTTTTTTTTAACAATAAGTCTACTAAATGAGACCCTATAAAACCCTCAGAACCAGTAATCAATATTTTAGTTTTCATTCTTTGTTTTAATTTCATTGTAATATTCTGAATTATAATCCTTATATAACTGACTTATTCCATCACTTAAATCAAAAAGAATATTTTTATTCACTATTTTTTTAACTTTTAAATTTGAAAGACTCATATCTTTTGGTCTTAGTACTTTTTTTAAAGTTTCTTTTAAATACAATTTTTTTATAAGTTTTTTATCAAATCTAAATTTTTTTGCTATTTTAATACCAAACTCATATTTAGTTAATCTTTTACTTCCTGAAATATTAAATATTCCACGTTTTTTATTTTTGATTAAAATATTTATAACTTTAATTAATTGTCTTACATAAATCGGTGTATAAAATACATCAGTTAACAAAGTTGTTTTTTTTCCACTTTGTAAATTTTTTAAAATTTTATCCAAGAAAGAAGTTCGAAATGATGGTCCAAAACCAAAAAAATTTGTTCTTATTATTAAAAAATTTTTAGAGACATCCAAAATATTATTTTCAGCCAAAAATTTCGATTTGGAATAAATATTTAAAGGATGGGCTTTATCTTTCTCATTATAAAATTTTTTGTTACCTAGATATAAATGATCAGAAGATATGAAAACATAATGAATGGATAATTTCTTACATATCATAGCAACAATTTTTGGCATTTGTGAATTTATTTGAAATGTTAGCTTTTTATTTCTTTCACATTTTTCAACATTCGATATTGCAACACAGTTAATTAAAAAATCTGGATTAATATTTTTAAGATATTTTTCAATTTCATTTATTTTTCCCAAATTTAAGTATTTTGTTCTTAAATTTTTAAATTTAATTTTTTTTTTATTTATTATTGGATATATTTTATATTGATTTTTTAAACTTAAACATAAGTTTGAGCCAAGTAGACCAGATGCTCCTAAAATTACAATTTTTTTCAAAATATTTTATTAATTAAATTTGTTGTATACATTACCTCTTTAATACCTGGAAAATAGTGATTTTTATTTTTTAATTTTTTAATAATTTCAATCCCTTGCCTCATAAGACCAACTTTATATAATTTTTCAATTTTTATTTTATTCAAATTTATTTTCTTTTTTTTATTTAAATCTATAATTTTAAGAGTCTCTAGTGGCTTCATATCAAAAAAAAATTTATCTGTACTTATATTAAGACTCCATGGTGCTGGTCTATCCCAGAAAGAAGTAAAAATAACTTGATCTCCACTAGAAAATAATAATTTTTTTGAAAAGGAGTAGGAATTTTTAGTTTTTAATTTAAACAAAGATTCAATTTTTTTTAGCTTTCCTCGTGCAAATATTCTAATAAAATCAACTAAATGAATTGAATTTGCATACATAAAATTTTTTAAAACTTTATTTGGATAATTATTGTTTTTTTTTATCATTTGATTATCAATAATTTCAATAATTCTTTTAGATTTATCTTTCTTAAGTAGCTTAATAATATTTTGTGTAGAATTATAAAAATTTCTATTCAACGCTATAAAAAAATTTGATTTGTTTTTAATATTTTTTGAAAGATATTTAGCTTCGTTATAGTTGTAGCCAAATGGCTTTTCCACTAAACATTTCCAATTATATTTAGACGCCTCCATACACACCTTTTTAATACTTTCAACTGAGACTGTTATTACAACTAAATCAGGTTTAGTTTCATAATAGAGATCTCTTATAGAATTATAATTTTTTAAAGATCTATATTGATCACATATTTTTTCTGCTTTTTTTTTTGTTCTACTATAAATACCAATTAATTGAACTTTTTTTATTTTACTAAATACCTTAATATGAGCTCTAGCCATATTTCCAGCTCCAATAAATGCTACTTTAAATGTTTTGCTCATTATCAATTCTTTACAACTCTAAATTTTCTATCAACTAATTCTAAAATTGTATTACATCGAGATAAATTTTCTTTTTTATGTGAAATTAATATCAGTGTTTTTTCCTTAAAATTTGCAAATAAGAAATCAAGTATTTTTTTCTCACTTTCCTCGTCTAACGCACTTGTGGCCTCATCTAAAATAATAATATCAGAATATTTATAAAGAATTCGACAAATACCAATTCTTTGTCTCTGTCCACCTGATATTTTTAGGCCATCTTCTCCAATAACAGTATTTTCTTTCATAGGTAAATTGTTAACAAAATTTGATATTATTTCATTCTTAAATATATAATTTAATTTATTTGTATCCTGATTTTTTTCATCTTGACCATATGCGATATTAAATTTTATAGAATTATCTGAGAGGAAAATTCTTTGTGGCAAATAACCAATCAAACTTAACCAATTGTTTGAAAAAATAATATCATCTCTATCATCAACTAAAATTTTACCAGATGTTGGTCTAGAAAAACCACAAATAAGATCAACAAAAGTACTTTTTCCTGAACCGCTATCGCCAAAAATACCTATCTTATCTCCCTTATTGATATCTAAATTTATATTATCAAAAATGTTTATTACTGAGTTAGGATATCTAAATTCTACATTTGAAAACTCAATTTTTTTTTTGAATTTTAAATTTAAATTGTTTTCATCAAATTTAAATTTATCCTCAGAATTTAGCATTTCATAAACTTTATTAAATGAGTACATATGTGACTTAAGGCTTTGAAAATTTGATAATAATCTATTTACAATTGGAAGTATTTTAATAGTTACTAAAATAAAAATACCTAGTTTTATTATTACATCATTTAAAATATAATTTTTTTGAAGAAATATAAAAATAATCACTCCAAAAAAAATGATCATCATAACTTCATAAAAAGACCTTGGTAGAGAAATAAATATTTTCTCTCTATTCAAAGCATCTAAATATTTTGATTGATTTTCTAAAAAATTTTTAGAATAATAATCAAAAGCTTTATAAATTTTTATCTCTTTAATTCCATTAAACATTTCTCTTAAATTATTTAAAATTCTCTTCGAACTTTCAAATCTAGTTTTGCCAATTATTTCAAGTTTATTTTTTGAAAAAAGATAATATGATGAAGAGGTTATTATTATTAACGAAAGTATGATTAGTGTTATTGTAGGTTCATAAATTGCCATAAAGAAAATAATCAAAAATGCTGTAAGTAAATCAATTAAAATCATCACAGCGTGAGAAAGAACTAAATTTATTCCATTTACATTATTAATCAGATTAATATTTTCTGAACTATTTCTATCAAAAAAGAAGCTTAATGGTTTTTTTAAAAGTATTAAAATTAATTTTTTATTATAAAAGATATTTAAATCTTTTAATAATTTATTTTGAAATAATAAAAGATATAAAAATAAAAAAAATTTTAAAATAAATAATATTATTATTGAAACAAAAAATATCATTAATGATTGATTAAAAGTAAAATTACTTAATAAGTTAAAGTCATTATTGTTAATAAAGAAGTTTAGTGCTGGTATAAATATTCCTATACTTAAGATTTCTAAAATAGAGTTGATAACTATTAATAATGACAAAAAAATAAATTTTTTCTTAAAACCAGAAAGAATATAGTTTAGTTTTAAAAAAATTTTATCTTGAAGATCAAACATAAATTTATTTTGCTTTTACAAGTAAATAAGTTAATAATGCACAATTTTAAGCTTTATTAACAAGCTTAATATAAAATTTAATTAATATTTATGAAAAAGACAATAATTATTACTGGTGGAGACGGTTTTATTGGAAAAAATTTAATTAAGTACTTAAAGAGTTATTATAATATAGTCAACATTGATAACTCTTCATTAAAATCTCCTTTCAGAAATATTGAAAAAAATGATGAAGTTATAAAAATTAATTGCTCAATTGGTAATAAAAAGATTATAGCTAAGTTGATAAGAAAATATAAACCTAAATTAATACTTAATTTAGCTGCTGAAACGCATGTTGATAATTCAATTACTAATCCTGAAAAAATAATAAATAATAATATTTTTGAAACTTTTAAGTTTTTAAATACAATTAATTATAATTTAAAATACTTAGATAAAAATTTTAAATTTATACAAATTTCTACAGATGAAGTTTATGGAAGTATAAGCCAATATTCAAAAAAAAGATTCAATGAAAATTCTAAACTCGAAACAAATTCACCGTACTCAGCTTCAAAAGCCTCTTTTGATTTAATACTTTTATCTTTCATCAAAACTTATAAATTTCCTGGTATTATTACAAGAGGCTGTAATAATTTTGGATTTTACCAACATTATGAAAAATTAATTCCAAAGATTATTAAGTGTTGTTATTACGGTAAAAAAATACCAATTTATGACAAAGGTCATCAAATCAGAGAGTGGATATTTGCAAAAGATCACTGCAAAATTATTAAACTTATATCTGAAAAAGGAAAAGTAGGCGAAATATATAATATAGGTTCAGGTTTTAGAATTTCTAATATAAAACTCACAAAGAAAATTATAAATTATATGTCTAAAAAAAATTTATCTCAAAAAAAAATTGGATTAAATTTAATCCAATATGTCAAAGATAGGCCTGGTCATGATTTTAAATATGCACTTAATACGAATAAAATTTTCAAAAAATTTAAAATTAAATTTAAAAAAAATTTTGAATATAATTTGCACAAAACGATAGATTGGAATGTTAAAATTTTAAATGGTAGATAAAGGGATCATATTAGCAGGTGGTTCAGGTAAAAGATTGTTCCCTATAACAAGATCTGTAAATAAGCATGCGCTACCAATTGGTGATAAACCAATGATATATTACCCATTGTCAATATTAATGTTAGCAAAAATTAGGAATATAGAAATAATTACTAATAAAAATGAGGAAAAAATATTTAAATCTATTCTTGGCCCAACAAAAGATTTAGGAATTAATGTAACTTATAATTATCAAAAAAAACCAAATGGAATTGGTGAAGTATTTAAAGTTTCAAAAAAATTTATTAATTATTCTCCTTTCTGTCTTATACTTGGGGATAATTTTTTTTATGGTCAAGCTTTATCATATTATCTTAAAAATATACAAACCTTTAAAGAAGGATCTTTAATTTTTACTTATCCAGTAAAAAAAACAAATCAGTTTGGAATCCTAGAGGTTAATGGATTGAAAAAAAAAATTTTAGAAAAACCAAATAAGACAAAATCAAACAAAGCTGTAACTGGTCTTTATGTCTTTGATAAAAAATCGAATTATTTCGCACAAAAAATAAAAAAATCAAAAAGAAATGAATTAGAAATTGTAGATATTTTAAATAAATATTCGAAAAATAAAATGTTACACTCTATTGATCTTGGAAGAGGAGCTTCGTGGTTTGATATGGGTACGTTTGATGACTTATACAACGTAAATTCTTTAGTCAATATCATAGAAAAACGTCAAAGATTTAAAATTGCATGTTTAGAAGAAATAGCGTTAAAAAATAATTGGATAAACGCAAAAAATATAAAAAAAAGAATAAAATTTTATGGAAGCGTTGGCTTATCTGATTATCTTAAAGAATTATTTTAAAATAATGATTAAACTGTATTAATATTTTAAAATAAATGAAAAATCTAAAACTTGTAGTTAATAAACTAATTTTATTATCGAAACAAAAAAAAACAAAATCTGCAATTTTTATTGGAAATACAAAAAAACGCAGTAAAGACTCATTTTATTATAGTGGTATAAGAAAGCACATTAATTTTTCTTATATGAGTATAATTGTCTATTCAAACAACATAACAAAAAAAATAATTAAACTAATTGATGGCAAAATAGATATTATATTTTATGATTTGGAAAAAAAAATAAAGTCTTTAAATAAAAATTCTATTGTAAATATAGAGAGAGCCGTTAAAGAAAATACAAAAATAACTAAAACATACCCATACAAAGCAAATGATATAACTGTTAACTCAGCAGAAACCTTAATCAGTAATTTTTATAAAAATGATATTAGAGGTATTGGTGGTAAACAATCATTAATATTAGGAGCAGGGAATATTGGTTTTAAACTTGGATTAAAGTTGAACGAGTCAGGTTCAAATATCTTTTTGTATAGAAGAGATAAAAGAAAGTTAAATAAATTAGTTTACGCTCTTAACATAATTAAGCCATCTGGAACTATAGCCAAAAGTTATATTTGTAAAAATTTAAGAAAAGAATTAGTTAAAAGTGATATTATCATTAATTGTTCTAATAAGAAAAATATATTAGGAAACAATCATTTAGATCTTCTTAAAAATGATGTTTGTATAATTGATATAGGTAAAGGAATGTTTAATAAAGCATCATTAAAAAAGTTAATAAAAAAAAATATTAATGTTTTTAGATTGGATGTTACACCAGGGTATAACTCATTTATTGAAAATTATTCGATCTCAAATAAATTATACAATTTAAATAAATTTGGTAGAAATAGTATTGATGGTAAAACATATATCAGTAGGGGTATTTTGGGTTATGAAAATGAAATTGTTGTAGACAACCCTTTTAATCCAAAAATTATTTATGGTATTGCTGATGGATACGGAGATTTTAAAAGGTAATTATGAGAAGAGCAATCATATTTGGCGCTGGACCTGTTGGATTAATAAATGCATGGCTTTTATTAAAAAACAAATGGCAAGTTGAGATTTATGAAAAAAATAAAATTGTTGGAGGAATGTGTAGAAGCTGGAAATGGGATGGTCACATAGTTGATACTGGTCCACATATATTTCATACATCTAATAAGGAGCTTTGGAAATTTTGGAAAAAAAATTTTGGAGAATTGCTTATCAAAGGAAAATATTTTTCTAAAAATGTTATTAATAGTGATTTTAATAAAAAATATGATTATCCTCTTTCTATAGAAGGTATTAATAAATTTGATAAAGATTTAAAAAAAAAAATTAAAAAGGAATTAGATTCTAAAAAAAATATAATTTCAAAAAACTTTAAGGAGCATGTAACAAATCAGGTAGGATCTACACTGCAAAAAATGTTTTTTAATGAATACCCTGAAAAAGTTTGGGGCATAAGTGTTGATCAAATGACCTCAGACTGGGCTCCTAAAAGAATAAAATTTACAAAAAAAATCTCTCCATTTTTTTTAAATGAATTTACAGCAGTTGGCAAATATGGGACTGGGTCAATTTATGAAAAGATAAGAAATGAAATAATAAATCTTGGTGGAGTCATAAAATTAGGTTACGAAATTAAAAATTTAGATTTTGATAATAGTGAGATAAGAAAAGTTCACTTTAAAAATAAAAAACCTAGAGTAATTAATAAAGAGGATATAATTATATCAAGTCTACCATTACCACTTACTGCAAAATTTTTGGGACATAAAAGCAACCTTAAGTTCAGAGGGATAAGATCCATATATATATCAGTAAATAAAAAAAAAATATTACCAGCAAAAACTCATTGGATTTATTTCGGATCAAAAAAAATAATTTTCAATCGAGTTAGTGAGCCAAAATTAATGTCTAAGTTTGTATCGCCAGAAAAAAAAAGTTACATTTGTGCAGAAATTACTTATTCAAAAAATGACAAGATTGATAGAATGAGTTTTCAAGAAGTAAAAAGAAAAGTAAAAGAAGATTTGATAAAAACAAATATTATCAAAAAAGATGATAAAGTAAAATTTTCAGAAAACAAAGAGGATTTTGTATATCCAGTTCAATTTATTAATTATAAATATGAATTGAGTAAAACAAAATATGTAGTAAATAAATTTAATAAATTATTTTCTCTTGGAACTGGTGGTGATTTTGATTACTCTGATAGTCAAATAATATTTTTAAAGTGTTTTGATTTTATAAATACACTAAAAAACAAATTTTCAAAAGACAATCAAATGATAAAAGATAACTTTAATACAAAATTGAATAAAAGAGTAAAGTTAGGTAATTACTTGGTCGGAAAAAATTGTAAACCATTTATAATTGCTGAAGCTGGTTTAAATCATAATGGTGACATTAATTTAGCAAAAAAACTTATCATACATGCAAAAAGTGCTGGTTGTGATGCTGTAAAATTTCAAACTTTTACTGCTGATAATAGAGTCTCAAAAAATTATAGATCTGCAAATTTTGCAGAAAAAGCTGATGGTCTTCAAGAGGATATTCATGAAATGTTTGATAGATTATCTTTAAATTTTAAACAAACTAAAGAAATATTTCAATTTGCAAGAAAGAAAAATATTGAAATATTTTCAACCCCATTTAGTTTGAAAGATGTTGAGCAACTTGAAAAGTTAAATGTAAACTTTTACAAAACAGCCTCTGTTGATTTGATCAATCTGGAATTAATTGAAAGAATAGGCAAAACGGGGAAGCCTTTAATTCTATCCACTGGTATGTCAAATCTTATAAATATTGAAGAGGCAATTAGTAAATTTAAATCAACAGGTAACAATAACCTTATATTACTCCATTGCCTCTCTAGTTATCCTGCAAATGAAAAAGAAATGAATTTAAACGCAATAAAATTGTTGAGAAGAATATACAATGTACCAGTTGGATTATCAGATCACTACCCAAATTTAAATGTTTCAAAATTAGCTCTAGGATTAGGAGCGAATATTATTGAGAGGCATATTACAATTGATAAAAGATTAGAGGGACCTGACCATATATTGTCATCTACACCAGAAGAATTCATGGATTTAAATGATTTAGCAAAAAAAGTAATAGATATTTTAGGAACTGGGGAAAAAAAAATCCAACCCAGTGAATTTCAGGTGGTAAACACTCAAAGAAAAAGTATTTATGCAAGTAAAAATATAAAAGCAGGTAATAAATTATCTAAGAGCAACATAATTGTTAAAGGCCCAGCTGGTGGTCTTTCTCCTAAATATTTAGATTTAATTCTAGGTAAAAAAATTATAAAAAAAGTGTACAAAGATTTTCCAATAACCTGGAATCATTTTTTAAAAGATTAAAAAATTTAATAGAAAAAATATTTTCTATTTTATTTATAAATGATACAAGAAATGTAATGTATAATATTATTTCGAAAAAAATTAAATGATTTTTGAAAAATTACTAAAAAAAGAAATATCAGATCTAAAGAATTTATTAAGTAAATTAGAATATACTGAATTTAAAAACTTAGACCTTTTGTTTAGATATTCAATTAAAGCAATTAAAAAAAATAAAAAAATAATTTTTTTTGGAAATGGTGGAAGCGCTGCAGACTCTCAACACCTCGCAACAGAACTTACTGTGAGATTCAAAAAAAATCGAAAAGCAATCCCGGCGATAGCACTTACAACTGATGGCTCAGTTTTAACTGCAATAGGTAATGACTTTAAATTTAATGAAATTTTTTCTAGACAAATTGAAGCAATAGGTAACCAGGGAGATATATGCATTGCATTGACAACATCTGGAAATAGCAAAAATTTAATCGAAGCAATTAAAGTTGCAAAAAAAAAGAAAATTTTAACTTTTTGTTTTTCAGGTAATAATGGTGGAAAAATAAAAAAAATTTCAGATTATGCTATTATTATTCCATCTAAAGATACTGATAAAATACAAGTTATTGAATTATTCTTGGGTCAAGTTTTATGTGGAATGATTGAAAATTCTATATAACTAGAATTAGATTTTTACTGATTAATGAAAATAGATCTTGTTATTTTGGCTGGAGGAAAAGGAAAAAGGATAAAAAGATATCTAAAGGGTACATGCAAACCTTTAATTAAAATAAATGGAAAGCCATTTTTAGACTATTTATTAAAAAAAATCTCAAAATTTGATATAAAAAATATAATTATTTTAGCGGGATACAAGGGAAACCAAATTTTCAAAAAATATAACAATAAAACTATCAACTTAAAAAAAATAAAATGTTTTATTGAAAAAAAACCGCTAGGAACGGGAGGTGCTCTACTTCAAGTTAAAAAAATATTAACTACAAAATTTTTAGTTATCAATGGAGATACTATTTTTAATATAAATTTAAATAATATAATTAAAAAGAAATTAGAAAAAGATTTATCTTTTTTAGCTTTGACAAATTCAAATAAAAAAAGAAGAGGGAAATTGAATAATCTAAATATTAAAAATAATTTAATAATATTAGATAAAAAATTAAAATACCAAAATGGTGGGATTTATCTTTTAAACAAATCTATCTTAGATAATTTTTACCCTAATACTTTTTCTTCTTTAGAGGGAGTAATAGAAAAGAAAATAAAACAAAAAAAAGTCATCGGTAAATATTATAAATCTTACTTTCTAGACATAGGAACACCAAAAGATCTTAGAATATCAAAAAAAAAACTTATAAATTAATTTTTTTATCAACTATTTATATTTATAAACTTTTTGTTCACAGTGGCTATTTATATCCAACAGATGTTTATTTTTATTTAAAAATTTATGAATATCAAATGAGTTAAAGTATTTTTTATATTTCGATAAATGACTATAAATTTTTTTTATCAAAAGAAAATCTTCTAAATAATCCATTGTTAGCCTATAATAATTATTTTTCAGGTATCTAGGTAAAGGAAATTCATAAATTCTAAATAATCTTGGATTTTTTAAAATAAAATTTACAACATGCTCTTGATCAACCTTGTTGTCTGTCAAAGTATTCACTTTTTCTAATATAGATGTTCTAAAAATTTTTGTACTAAAACCTAAAGTAATTTTTTTAGTTTTTTTAAGCTTATAAATTTCACCATCATTTGATAGATAATCAAGTTTTTTAATATTTTTTAAAAAATACTCAATCATCTTGCTAGAAATAGAGGGATCAATTAAAGGATTATCTCCAGTAATTTCAACTATAATTTCTGTTTTAAATTTTTTGGCGCAATTCAAAACTCTATTCAAAACATTTTTTGAATGACCTCTAAAAAACTTAATTTTATTTTTTTTTG
>MDSZ01191992.1_pt1 | contig 19383 bp, 20 predicted proteins | sample 811201 | NCBI WGS metagenome assembly MDSZ01 (sample SAMN05326647, study PRJNA326480) | marine metagenome | isolation source: seawater | place: Indian Ocean: North | collected 2010 | reverse complement strand
TTTGAAAATACAATTTTTGCTCCTGAAATTGATGCGTAAATTCTATACATTAAAAAACTAAATTGAGGCACTATAACTTGATCGCCTTTGCTTAAAAATAATTGACACAACATTTGGATAATCTCATCCGAACCAGATCCGCAGATGATTTTATTTTGTTCACATTTAAATTTGATGGAAATTTGTTTTCTAAGTAATTTGGAGGTGTAATCTGGATATTTTGCAGTGTTTATATTTTTTCTTAAAATTTTTTTCACGTTATCACTTACGCCTAAAGCTGATTCATTAGCTGAAAGTTTAGTTATCTTTCTAGTTTTCTTAAAATTAGGAATTTCGTATTTTCCTGGTTTGTAAGATTGAAATTTTAGATTTTTGAATTTAGTTAATTTCATAAATTTGTGTATTTCTGGTATTTATAGATAAATTGCAAGTTATTTAAATTAAATTTATAAGATTATCTTTAAAAATTGACATATAAAAACCTATAATGTAAACATTATTTGCGCTGATTTAACTGAATTGCGAGCGCTATAAAAAAACCGCTAAACAAGTTTTTTTTCCTCACAATTCACAAAATGTTATGACTAAAATAGATAATTTAAAAAAATATATTGTCAAAGATGTATTGAAATTAGACTGTGGCAAAGAGATTTCAAATTTTCCTATAGCCTATGAAACTTATGGAGAGCTCAATAAAAAGAAAAATAACGGAATTTTAATATTTCATGCGTTAACAGGTGATCAGTTTCCTTGTGGTAAAAACCCAATAACCAACAAAGAGGGATGGTGGACCTATGCCCTTGGACCTAATAAAGCTATAGATACAAATAAATTTTTTGTAATTAGTGCTAATGTTATTGGTGGATGCATGGGCTCGTTTGGACCATCAAGTATTGATCCTAGTACTAACAAACCCTATGGTTCAAATTTTCCTGTTATAACAATAAATGACATGGTCAATGCTCAAAATTATTTGTTAGATTATTTTAAAATTGAAAAATTGTTTGCTGTAATTGGCGGTTCAATGGGTGGTATGCAAGTATTACAATTCATTTCAAACTTTCCTAACAAAGCTGAAGTAGCTATTCCAATTGCTTGCACAGCAAGTCATTCTGCTCAAAACATAGCTTTAAATGAACTCGGCAGACAGGCAATTATGGCTGATAGCGAATGGGTAAATGGTAAATATTTAGAAAGTGGAAAGTCTCCTACCAAAGGTTTAGCAGTTGCTAGAATGGCAGCACATATAACCTATTTATCAAAAATGGGACTTCAAGAAAAATTCGGCAGAAAACTTCAAGAAAGAGATGCGCTTAAATTTGGATTTGATGCTGATTTTCAAATTGAGAGCTATCTAAGATATCAAGGTTCAGTCTTTGTTGATAGATTTGATGCGAATAGCTACTTGTATATAACTAGAGCGATGGATTACTTTGATCTAACAAAACAATTCAATGGAAATCTTTCAGATGCATTTAAAAAAAGTAAAACTAAGTTTTTTGTCATTTCTTTCACTTCTGACTGGCTTTATCCAACTACAGAGAATAGAGAGATAGTTATTGCATTAAATGCGATTGGAGCTAATGTTGGATTTATTGAGATCACCTCTGATAAAGGTCATGACTCATTTTTATTAGATATTCCTGATTTCTTAAATGCAGTCAAAAATTTTTTAAACAATTCATATAAGAATTTCAATGAAACAAGAATTTAAAATAATTTCTTCTCTGATAGTAAAAGACTCAAATATATTAGACGTGGGCTGTGGGAATGGAGAACTAATGAAATATATTTTAGAAAGAATTTCAAATAATATTAGGGGTTTGGAAATATCAAAAAAGAACGTTCAAACTTGCATAGAGAAAGGTTTAACAGTAATTGAGGGCAATGCTGAAATAGATTTAAGTCAATTTCCAAATAAATCTTTTGATTATGTGATTTTAAGTCAAACACTTCAAGCGTTTCTTAACCCAGAAAAAGTTTTATATGAATTGCTTAGGGTTGGAAAAAAAGCAATTGTAACTATTCCAAATTTTGGACATTGGAAAGTAAGAATAGATTTGTTATTCAAAGGTACTATGCCCGTAACTGAAAATTTACCTAATGAATGGTATAACACACCAAATTTACACATGTGCACTATTAAAGATTTTGTATCTTTCTGCAATAAAAGAGAATTAAAACTAACAAAATCTATTTCATTGGCCGGTAAAACGGTATCATTTATAAATAAAACTAATTTAAATTATAAAAATTTATCTTCTGAGCTAGGTATTTTTGAAATAGAAAAATAAAATGAAAGTTATAACTATAAGTTGTCTTAAAGATAATTTTTCATATATTGTTATAAACGAAAAAAATAATAATGCATGTGTAATTGATCCAAGTGAAGCAGAACCTATAATTAAAGTTATTAAAAATAACAAAGTAAATTTAAAATATATACTTAATACCCATCATCATGATGATCATGTTGGTGGAAATTTGAAGTTAAAAAAAAAATTTAAATGTAATATTTTTGGATATATTAAAGACAAAGACAAAATTCCTGGAATTGACATATTTTTGAAAGATAAGGAATTATATAAAAATGAGGATTTTGAATTTAAAACATATCATACCCCTGGTCATACTTTAGGACACGTAATATTTCATTTTCATAAGCAAGATTTTTTATTTACGGGGGATACTCTATTTTCTTTAGGCTGTGGAAGGATATTTGAAGGAACAAAATTACAAATGTACGAATCTATCAATTTAATTAAAAATTTTCCGGCAAAAACAAAAATTTTTTTTGGACATGAGTATACTAAACAAAATTCAAAATTTTGTGCCTATTACGATCCAAAAAACAAAAAACTCATGGATAAAATAGTGGAAATTGATAAAAAATTAAATAATAATTTATCTACCACACCTACTTTATTGAGAGATGAAATTGATTGTAATATTTTTTTGAGATCAGACAGCTTATCGTCCTTTACAAAAATTAGAGAATTAAAGGACAATTTTTAGGTTATTCATCTTGACTAAAGGGAAGCTCAGATTATATTGCACAATATAAAAAAACGAAAATTATGTCTTTTGCAGTAATAAAAACAGGTGGAAAACAGTATAAAGTTAAAGCTGGTGAAATTTTAAAAGTTGAAATTTTAAAGCAAGCAAAATCGCAATCAAAGATAGAATTCAACGAAGTACTTGCTTATGGTAACGATAAAACTTTAGAGTTAGGTAATCCAACTGTAAGTGGAGCAAAGGTTGAAGCAGATTTAATTAAAAATTCAAAGAACAGAACAGTTTTAATTTTTAAGAAAAGAAGAAGAAAAAATTCACGTAGAAAAAATGGACACAGGCAGAAATACTCAATGATAAGAATAAATAAAATTTTATCAAAAGATGGTCAAATAATTGCTGAGGCACAAAAAAAAATTGAAAAAGGAAAAACTAAAACCGAGGAAAAAACTAAAGATTAATTATGGCAACAAAAAAAGCAGGTGGATCGTCTAGGAACGGTAGAGATAGTGCTGGAAGAAGATTGGGTGTAAAAAAATATGGTGGTCAGATAGTCTTACCGGGAAATATTATTATCAGACAAAGAGGCACAAAAATTTTTCCTGGTAATAATGTTAAAATGGGAAAAGATCATTCAATATTTTCAGTTGTTAAGGGAAAAGTAATCTTTAAAAAGAGTAAATCTGATAGAACAATTGTTTCAGTAAAACCCAATTAATAAATTCAAAAAAACATCGTAGTATGAAATTTTTAGATCAAGTAAAAATATATATAAAGGCAGGAAATGGTGGGTCAGGTTCGCCAAGCTTTAGAAGAGAAAAATTTATAGAGTTTGGTGGTCCTGATGGTGGAGATGGGGGCAAAGGAGGATCGGTTATTCTTGTTTCAGAAAGAAATTTAAATACTCTGATTGATTACCGTTATCAACAACACTTTAAAGCACAAAGAGGTGAAGATGGAAAAGGAAAAAATCAGACAGGTAAAGGAGGAGAAAATTTATATTTAAAAGTTCCTATTGGAACTCAAGTTTTTGAGGAAGATAATAAAACTTTAATATTTGATTTTAAAAAAGAAAATGAGGAATATGTTGCTGCGATTGGAGGCAAGGGAGGATTTGGTAATACAAGATTTAAATCTTCTACAAACAGAGCTCCAAAAAAGTTTACCAAGGGAAATAATGGTGAGGATTTCTGGTTATGGCTTCAACTTAAAACTATTGCAGACATAGGAATAATAGGACTACCAAATGCTGGGAAATCTAGTTTACTTGCATCGATAACTAGCGCAAAACCAAAAATAGCAAATTATAAATTTACAACATTAAATCCAAATCTTGGTGTAGCCAGGTATGATGACAAAGAAATTACTCTCGCAGATATTCCAGGATTAATCGAAAACGCGCATACTGGAGTTGGATTAGGTATTAAATTTCTGAAACATATAGAAAGATGTAAAACTTTGCTACATTTAATTGATGCTAATGAAAAAGATTTAATAAAATCCTATAATCAAGTAAGGACCGAACTTGGAAAATATAGTAAAAAATTGCTAAAAAAGGAGGAAATAGTAATTTTTAATAAAATTGATTTAGTAGAAAATGGTGAGCTAAAATATAAAAAAAAAGAATTTAAGGGCAGAACAGGAAAAGAAATACTGTTATTATCAACTTTAGATAAAAAACTTGTAAAAGACATAAAAACAAAAATTATCAAATATGTATCTTAAAAACTATAAAACTATCGTGATAAAAATAGGATCATCTCTTTTAATTGATCCTAAAAAGAAAGTTAGAAAAAATTGGTTAGAAAAATTTGCTTTGGACGTTAAAAAGTTAATAAAGCAAAAAAAAAATGTGATAATAGTCAGTTCTGGTGCAATTTCACTAGGTTGTGAAAAATTAAAAATTAATAAAAAGAGTATAAAACTTGATAAAAGCCAAGCAGTTGCATCTATAGGTCAAATTGAACTAATGAACCTTTATAAAAATATATTTACAAAATATAAAATAAACTTATCACAAATTTTAATAACTTTAGAAGATACAGAACAAAGACGTAGAGCTATAAATGCAAAGAGAACATTTGAAAATTTATTTAACCTTAGATATGTACCGATTGTTAACGAAAATGACAGTATTGCTACTTCTGAAATCAAGTATGGAGATAATGACAGATTGGCGTCAAGAATTGCTCAAATATCTAGTGCTGACTGTTTAATTTTACTATCTGATGTTGACGGTTTATACTCTGCAAATCCTAAAATTAACAAAAATGCTAGTTTAATTAATGAAATAGTAAATATTGATTCAAATATTGAAAAAATTGCTACTAGAAGTGTTGGAGAGCATGGAACTGGTGGAATGATTACTAAAATTGAGGCAGCTAAAATCTGTCAAAATTCTGGTTGTAAAATGGTAATTGCAAATGGTCTGGTGAATAGACCAATATTAAATATTGATAAAACTAATAAAGGTACATGGTTTCTACCAAAAGTTTCAAAATTACATGCTAGAAAAAAATGGATTGTCAGTTCTATTTCTCCAAAAGGAAACTTAATTATTGATGATGGCGCAGTTGAAGCATTAAAAAAAGGCAAAAGTCTTCTAGCCACTGGAATTAGAAGAGTAAATGGAAAATTTTTTAAAGGAGATCATATAAGAGTTTTGGATAAATATAATAAAGAATATGCAAGAGGTTTAAGCTCATTTAGCTCAGATGAAATTAAAAAAATTCAGGGTCAACATTCTAATAAAATTAAGGAACTTTTAGGTTATGTATCTAAATCTGAAGTAATACATAAAGATGATATGGTAGAGGTTTAAATGAGAAAAATACTAGCTAAGATTGGAATGAATGCCAAACATGCCTCTCATCAAATAGTTTCGAATAATAAAAAAAGCAAAGTTCTTTTAAAATTTGCTGAGCTAGTGGAAAAGAATAAAAAAAAAATATTAATAAACAATAGAAGAGATGTTTCACGAGCAAGAAAGACTAAGCTTAGAGATAATATGATTAACAGATTAGAGCTAGATGAGAAAAAAATTGAAGCAATTATATCAAGTATTAAACAGATATCTAAACTTAAGGACCCTGTTAATAAAACACTAGTTACATTAAATAGACCTAACGGATTAAAAATAAAAAAAGTCACTGTGCCTATTGGTGTAATCGGAGTGATCTATGAAAGCAGACCCAATGTAACTGCAGATGTGTCTTGCCTATGTTTTAAATCTAGTAACTGTGTTATACTAAGAGGTGGTTCAGAAGCATATTTTAGTAACAAATTTATTTCTGAACTTTTTAGAAAGGCATTAAAATTTTATAAGATTAATGAAAATTTTGTGCAGTTTATTAAATACAAAAATAGAAAAATTGTACAAATAATGCTTTCAAGTATGAAGGATTTTATTGACGTCATTATACCTAGAGGTGGAAAAGGTCTCGTAAAAACAGTTCAAAAATTTTCTTCAATACCAGTTTTAGGTCATTTGGAAGGTATTTGTCATACTTATGTAGACAAATACGCAGATTTAGAAATAGCACAGAATGTGGTTTTGAATGCTAAAATGAGGAATACTAGTATTTGCGGCGCAACTGAAACTTTATTAATACACAAAGATGTAATTAAAAAATTTGGTAATCCAATCCTAAAGAAATTACAAAAGAAAAATTGTATAATTTATGGTGACAAAAAAATTAAAAAAGCTTTTGATGGTGAAATTAAAGATGCAACAAGTAATAGTTGGAACAAAGAGTATTTATCAGCAAAAATTTCAGTAAAAGTTGTAAATAATACTAACGAGGCAATTGCTCATATAAACAAATATGGGACAAGGCATACAGACGCTATTATTACTAAAAATAAAAAAAACGCCGAATACTTTTTAAAAAGTGTTAAAAGCTCAATCGCAATTCATAATTCTTCAACACAGTTTGCCGATGGAGGTGAGTTTGGATTTGGTGGAGAGGTCGGAATTTCAACTAATAAATTGCCACCTAGAGGTCCTGTCGGTTTAAACGAGTTGGTGACATACAAGTATGAGATTTATGGAAATGGGCAAATAAGAAAATAAATTGAGCAAAATAAAAAAAATAAAAGTAGGTATTTTAGGTGGTTCTTTTGACCCTCCACATATTGGTCATTTAAACATATCTGTTGAAGCTAAGAGAAGTTATAAATTAAGTAAAATTTATTGGACAATAACTAAAAAAAATCCTTTTAAAAAAAAATGTAAAAATAATTTAGAAGAAAGGATTCTTTTATCAAAAAAAATATCTTCAAAAAAAAAATATATAAAAATTTGTTTTTTTGAAAAAAAAATTAAATCAAATAGAACTATTAATTTAATAAATTATTTAGAAAGGAAGTTTGTTAGATACGAACTATATTTAATCATCGGCGCAGATAACTTGATAAACTTTCATAAATGGTACAAATGGAAAGAAATTACTAAAAAGGTTAGAGTATTAGTCTTTGATAGAAGTGGATACAAATTTAAGGCATTAAATTCAGTTGCCTATAAGAAAATGGGCAAAAAAACTTTCAATTTTGTCAATTTTAGAAAAGTTAATATTTCGTCTTCAAAAATAAGAAATTTTTGATAGATTGTTAAATAGTTTAGGAAAATTTTGAAATTAAAAGAAAAAATAATTAAAACCTTAGACAATAACAAAGCGTCGAATATTGTATCCATAGACTTAGAAGGTAAATCATCTGTTGCAGACTATATGATTATTGCTAGTGGAACTTCATCTAGACATATTCAATCTTTATCTGAACAAGTCTTAGAAGAGTTTAAAAAAGAAGGAATTGTAAACTCAAGAATTGAAGGAAGAAACAGCAATGATTGGAAACTTGTAGATGGAATAGATTTAATAGTTCATATATTTAATCCCGACAAGAGAAAATTTTATGAATTAGAAAAAATGTGGTCAGAATTAATTCCTAAGGAAAAAGTGATTATATGACAAAGTATAAGTTAGGTATTATAATTTTTTTTTTAATTTTTAATTTTAATATAACTAAGTCATTTTCGGGAGATGATATATACAAAAAAATTGATCTATTTAGTGAAGTGTTAGACAAAATAAACAAACAATATGTTGATGAAGTTGATCAAAGTGAGGTGATGGACTCTGCAATTAATGGGGTATTACAATCATTAGATCCTTACTCAGCTTACATGTCGCCGGAAATGTTTGAAAATATGGCTACAGAAACAAGTGGAGAGTTTGGTGGACTTGGAATTGAAGTGGGTATGGAAGCTGGTGTAGTGAAAGTTATTTCTCCAATAGACAATTCTCCAGCATATAGAGTAGGTGTAAAAGCAGGAGATTACATTGTTAAGATTAATAATATACAAGTACAAGGTAAATCTCTGTCAGAAGCTGTTGAATTAATGAGAGGTCCAGTAGGTTCTGATATAGAAATCACCGTCAGAAGACGAGGAGAAAGGAAAGCTTTAACATTCACTATAACTAGAGAAATTATAGAAGTTGCATCTGTTAAGTCTGAAATAAAAGATAATAATATTGGATATTTAAGATTAACATCATTTAATGAAAATAGTTCAAAACAAATTGAAGAAAAAATTAAAGCATTTAAAAAAAATAAAAATATTCAACACTATATTTTAGATCTAAGGAATAACCCTGGTGGTCTATTATCGCAAGCAATTAAGATATCTGACTTTTTCTTAGAAAATGGAGAAATAGTCTCTACAAAAAGTAGAAAAGAATCTGAAAATAAAAAGTGGTTTGCAAGAAAAGGTGATATTCTTGATGGTAGTACTATTTTAGTTCTAATTAATTATGGTTCAGCATCCGCCTCAGAGATAGTCGCGGGGGCATTAAAAGATCATAAGAGAGCAATTTTAATTGGAGATAGAACATATGGAAAAGGATCTGTACAATCAATAATTCCTCTTAATAATAAAGGCGCAATTAGACTGACTGTTTCCAAATATTATTTACCATCAGGTGACTCAATTTCTGAGATTGGTGTTGTGCCTGATTTTGAGATAGCTGAAGAAACTGATTTGTTTAGAATAAATACTGATACAGATAATCAACTTGATTTTGCATTAAAACTTTTAAACGGTTAGAAATGCTTGAAAAATATAAAAATTTACCACTAAGAACTGGTGTTGGAGTAATTATCTTAAATGAGCATAATAGAGTTTTTGTTGCTAAGAGGATTGATAACCCAAAAAATTTTTGGCAAATGCCACAGGGAGGAGTGGATAATGGTGAGGATTTTTATAAAGCAGCGCTGAGGGAGCTAGAAGAAGAAACTAGCATTAGAAACGTAACTTTACTTAAAGAAATTGAGGATACAATTACATATGAACTGCCTGACTACTTATTAGGTATAATATGGAAGGGAAAATTTAGAGGACAAAAACAAAAATGGTATATTATGAGATTTAATGGAGATGATAGTGAGATCAATATTAATACAAAAAAACCTGAATTTTTTGAATGGAAATGGGAACTGAATGAAAATCTTACAAAAATAGTAGTTCCTTTCAAATTGAATGTCTATAAAATACTCCAGGGAGAAATTAGAAAAGTAATTTCTAATTCATAATTATAGATTTTAAAGTTTCAACCCTCTGTTCTATAATAAATCTTTTTTGATCATCAATGTCGTTTTTTTGTAGCTGTTCTTCTGCATCTTTTAGATTTTTATCTATTAAAGATTTATCTGCATCTTTAAGATTGAATATTGAACTTGTTAGAATTGATAGATGATTATCCTTAAACTCAACTATTCCGTCATCAACGAAAAATTTTTCTTCATCATTATTTAAAAAAACCTTAATTACTCCAGGTTTTAAAAAGGATATTATAGAGATGTGATCCCTGAGTATACCCATTTCACCTTCAATCGCCGGTATCACAACTTCATTTACATTTTCACTTGAAAAAAAAGATTTTTCTGGGTTTACAATTTCTAATTTAAATTCTTCACTCATTAAGCTGCTGCTTCTTTAGCCATTTTTTCTGCTTTTTCAACTGCTTCTTCAATAGTACCGACCATATAAAATGCAGCCTCTGGCAAGTGATCATATTCACCTTTGCAAATTGAATCAAAACCTTTTATCGTTGACTCTAAATCAACTAATTTTCCAGGTGATCCAGTAAACACCTCTGCAACAAAAAAAGGTTGTGAAAGAAATCTTTGTATTTTTCTAGCTCTAGCTACGGTTAACTTATCTTCCTCAGATAATTCATCCATTCCTAGAATAGCAATAATATCTTGTAAGGATTTATAGGTCTGTAAAATTTTTTGAACCTCTCTTGCTACTCTGTAATGTTCATCTCCTACTACCCGTGGATCTAATATTCTAGATGTTGAGTCTAAGGGATCAACTGCAGGATAAATTCCTAGCTCGGCAATTTGTCTTGACAAAACTGTTGTGGCATCCAAGTGAGAAAATGAAGTTGCTGGTGCTGGATCAGTTAGATCATCTGCAGGAACATAAATTGCTTGAACGGATGTAATCGATCCTTTATTTGTAGTAGTTATTCTCTCTTGTAAATTCCCCATATCTGTTGCTAATGTGGGCTGATATCCTACAGCAGATGGAATCCTTCCAAGTAATGCTGAAACCTCTGAACCTGCTTGAGTAAATCTAAATATATTATCAACGAAAAATAAAACGTCTTGTCCTTCTTGATCTCTAAAATACTCAGCTACTGTTAGTCCAGTTAAGGCTACCCTAGCTCTGGCTCCTGGAGGCTCATTCATTTGTCCATAAACAAGAGCAGCTTTGGAACCGTCTCCTTCAGGCTTTATAACTCCTGACTCAATCATTTCATGATAAAGGTCATTTCCTTCTCTAGTTCTTTCTCCAACACCAGCAAAAACAGAAAATCCTCCATGAGCTTTTGCAATGTTATTAATCAGTTCCATTATAATCACTGTTTTGCCTACTCCAGCACCTCCAAATAGACCTATTTTCCCACCCTTAGCATATGGAGCTAATAAATCTATAACCTTTATACCTGTTACTAAAATTTCAGTTTCAGTAGATTGATCATTAAATGATGGGGCCTGTCGGTGAATAGGCCAATTTTCTTTTGTTTCTACATTTCCTTTTTGGTCTATAGGTTCACCTATAACATTAATAATTCTTCCAAGTGTTTTAGGGCCAACAGGGACTTGTATAGGTTTACCTGTATCCAAGACTTCGTCTCCTCTTTTTAAACCCTCAGTACTATCCATGGCTATCGTTCTTGCGCTAGACTCTCCTAAATGTTGTGCAACTTCTAAAACTAATCTTGTTCCGCCATTATTACATTCCAAAGCTGTTAAAATTTCGGGCAACTCTCCGTCAAACTTTACGTCAACAACTGCACCTATTACTTGTGTTATATATCCTTTTTTGCTCATAATTATAAACTTTCTGCTCCTGATATTATTTCTATTAGCTCTTTTGTTATTGCTGCTTGACGACTTCTATTATACTCAATAGAAAGTTTGTCAACCAATTCACCAGCGTTTCTAGTTGCATTATCCATTGCTGTCATCCTTGAACCTTGTTCACTAGCTGAATTTTCTAACATTGCCTTAAAAATTTGGGTTGAAATATTTTTAGGCAATAAATTACTTAAAATTTCGTCCTCATCGGGCTCAAACTCATAATTAATTTCATCTTTAGTATCTTTTTCCTCTGTTGATTCCTCGGCTTCAAGCGGTATTATTTGTTGTTTTTGTGGAATTTGTGTCATTACATTTTTAAATCTGTTATAAAATATAGAACAAACATCAAATTCCCCTTTTTCAAACATTTCGAGAACCATTTTTCCAACTTTATCGGCATCAAAATAATTAACATTTTTTGAATCTTTAAATGAGATTTTTTCAATTATACTTTCTTTGTAGTTTCTTTTTAATTGATCATATCCTTTCATTCCAACGGTTATAATTTTAAGTTTTTTTCCCTCCTTATTTATTTTTTCAAAAAAACTTTTGGCTTTTTTAATTATATTAGTATTAAAACCTCCACATAACCCTCTATCTGCAGTTAAAACTACACATAGATGAATGTCATCTTTACCTGTTCCTATTAAAAGTTTTGAAGAATTTTCTCTATCAGATATTCCGCTTGAGAGGTTTAATATAATATTATTCATTCTCTCTGAATATGGTCTTCCTTTTTCTGCATTTTCTTGAGCCTTTCTAAGCTTTGCAGTTGCAACCATCTTCATTGCTTTTGTAATTTTTTGAGTAGATTTAACACTCGTAATTCTCTTTTTTAAATCATCTAAACTTGGCATATTTATTTCATACTAGATTTTAGATTAGTTATTAGTTCTGAAAGTTTTTTTTCATTTTCTTCATCTAACTTTCCTGTACTTCTAATTGTTTCTAGTATCTCTGAGTTTTCAGTTTTACATTTATCTAGGATCTTATTTTCGAACTCTGCAATATCTTTAAGCTCTACATCATCCAGGAAACCTTTTACACCACAAAATATTGAAATAACTTGTTCCTCAACAGTCATTGGAGAATATTGTTTTTGTTTTAACAATTCAGTCAATTTCGAACCTCTATTTAATAATTGCTGAGTAGACGCATCTAAATCGGATCCAAATTGAGCAAAAGCAGCCATTTCTCTGTATTGCGCTAATTCTAGTTTTATTGATCCAGCAACTTTTTTCATTGCTTTTGTCTGAGCAGCTGATCCAACCCTGGATACAGACAATCCAACGTTTATGGCAGGTCTAATTCCTTGGTTAAAAATTTCTGTTCCTAAAAATATTTGTCCATCAGTAATTGAAATTACGTTTGTGGGTATATATGCTGAAACATCTCCTGCTTGTGTTTCAATTATTGGTAAAGCTGTTAATGATCCTCCTCCATTTTCATCATTAAGTTTGGCAGCTCTCTCTAATAATCTGCTGTGAAGATAAAAAACATCACCTGGATAAGCTTCTCTACCAGGTGGTCTTCTTAAAAGTAATGACATTTGCCTATAAGCAACTGCTTGCTTGGATAAATCATCATATATTATTAAAGCGTGCATCCCATTATCTCTAAAAAATTCACCCATGGTACACCCTGTATAAGGGGCTAAAAACTGCAGGGGAGCTGAGTCAGACGCAGTTGCTGATACAATTGTTGTATACTCCATAGCACCTGCATCCTCTAATGTCTTTACTATTTGAGCTACTGTAGATCTCTTTTGACCAACGGCTACGTAAATACAATATAATTTTTTGCTTTCGTCGTCAGATTCATTTATTTTTTTTTGATTAATTATTGTATCAATTGCAACAGCAGTTTTTCCTGTCTGTCTGTCGCCAATAATAAGCTCTCTTTGACCTCTACCAACTGGAATTAAACTATCTATTGCCTTTAGACCAGTCTGCATTGGCTCGCTTACCGATTTTCTTGGAATTATACCTGGAGCTTTAACTTCAACTCTATTTCTTTTTAAAGATTTATCGAGCGATCCCTTTCCGTCTATAGGGTTTCCTAGTGCATCCACCACTCTCCCCAATAATTCTTTTCCAACAGGTACGTCAACGATTGCTCCTGTTCTCTTGACAGTATCGCCTTCTTTAATTGCCCTATCATCACCAAATATAACAACACCTACATTATCAGCCTCTAAGTTAAGTGCCATACCTTTAGAACCATCTGAAAACTCGACCATCTCTCCAGCTTGAACATTATCCAATCCATATATACGCGCTATTCCATCACCTACCGAAAGTACTTGGCCAACCTCGGACACTTCGGCTTTATCGCCTACTTTTTTAATCTGCTCTTTTAAAATTTTAGTTACTTCTGAAGGATTAATTTCCATTTATGCCTCTATCATTTTATTTTCGATTTGTTGTAATTTACTTTTTAGGGAAGTATCTATCATGATACTACCGACTTGTAATTTTAGACCTCCTAACAAGCTTGGATCATATGAAAATTGAAGTTTAAGGTTAGATCCGAAATTATCCCTTAAACTATTTTCTATATTTTCAATTTCTGATTTAGATAACTCTTTTGGAGCGGTAATTTTAGCTCTGATTTCACCTCTTTTGTTTGAACATATTATAAGGAAATCCTTAAGTATTTTATCTAAAAAAAATAATCTTCTTTTTAAAATTAAAAATTTTAAAAATTTTATGAATGTTTTATTAATTTTATATCTTTCGCATATGACACTTATTGAGTCATTTTGTTCAGATTGTGTATTTCTGGGATCCTTTATTAAATCTAAAAATTCAGGACTATCAGAAATAAGCTTTATTATAGCAGCAGCTTCTTGCTCCACTTTATCTAAAGCTTTTTCCTCACTTATAAGCTCATATAATGCTTGAGAATAACTATTATTAACTGTTTGTGAAAGTGATGTATTACTCAACTTAAAATTCCTTTACGATAAAATTGTGATTGAATAACACAAGAATTTTGAGGCTTCAAGCGACAGTTTTGTCAAATTTACCGAATTATATCTATTAATTAAAGCTAATTGGATCTACATCAACTATTAATTTTACCCCAGGTTGAATCTTGAGGTTTTTTAGTAATTTTGAAAGTTTTTTTTGAAGATTTATTGATTTAGGTGATCTTAATAAAATGCGATATCTATAATTTTTTTTAATCCTATAAATTGGTGCCTCTACTGGTCCAAGTACTTTTGCAACAATATTTTTTGTTAAAAAATTTTTAATAATTATTGATTGTTCATATAATTTTTTTGAATCTTGTGATGTTAAAATTAGACTTATAAATCTTTCAAATGGTGGTAGGTTATATTTTTTTCGAATTGCTACTTCATTTTCTAAAAATATAAATGGATCTTTGTTAGTGATATTGTCAATTGTTTTGGAGTTTAAATCATATGTTTGAAAATATACTGTAGCTGGCTTTCCCTGTCTACCAGCCCTACCAGATAATTGATGATACAATTGCAAATTTTTTTCTGATGCCCTCAGATCATGACCTGAAGATGATAAATCAATGTCTAAAACTACAATACAATTTAGATTTGGAAAATGAAAACCTTTTGAAATTAATTGCGTACCCACAAGTATATTAATTTTATTGTTAATTATTTTTTCTAAAATTTCATTGGAAGATTTTTTACTCATTGTGTCACTTGAAAATATTTGGACCTTATAATTTGGAAATATTTTATTTACTTCTTCACTAATTTTTTCAACACCAGGACCACTAAAAATTAATTCACATTTTTTATTATCTGAGCAAGTTCTATTTAAATCAGATGCGAGTCCACAGTAATGGCAACATAATTTACTTTTTTTTTTATGATAAACTAAATTAATAGAGCAATTCAGACATGAGAAAACTTTCAAACAATTTTTACACATAACATGTGGAGAATAACCTCTCCTATTTACAAAAAATAATACTTGGTCTCCCTTTTCAAGATGGTTCAATACTTTTTCTTTTGTAAGTGGACTAATGAAATTTTTTTTTTGTGGCTCATGTTCTTTAAGATTTATTATTTCATAATTAGGAAGATTAGCGTTTTGATATCTTTTAATTAGTCTTGAAAAAGTATATTTATTAGTTTTAATATTTTGAAATGTTTCAACTGATGGAACAGCGCTAATTAAGTTGACAGGAATATTTTCAAACTTTGCTCTTGCAATAGCCATATCTCTGGCATTATAAATAATTCCTTCATCCTGTTTAAATGATTGATCATGTTCCTCGTCTACGATGATTTCTCCAAGATTTTTGAAAGGAAGAAATAACGACGAACGAGCTCCTATAACAACTTTTATTTTTCCTGTTGCCAGCCCACTCCATATTACTTTTTTTTTCTTTTTTGAAATTTTAGAATGCCAAATTGCTGGACTAAATCCAAAAAATTCCTCAAATTTTTTCTCAAATTGAAATGTAAGACCAATTTCAGGAAGTAGAATTAACGCTTGATAACCTTTTTTTAATTTTTCTAAAATAGAATTAAAGTAAACTAAAGTTTTTCCGGACCCAGTTGTTCCTTGGAGCAAATGTACTCTAAAATTAGACGAGTTACTTCTCATTTTTTTTATAGATTCTATTTGTTCCTTAGAATATTTATAATATTTTGGAATAGATTTATTTAAAAAGTATTCGTATTCCTCCGGTTTTAATTTTTCAAATGTATTGTTGCTTAGTAAATGTAATTTTAGAGACATTCCTAAAGGAACCATATTGTATTCTGAAAACCATTCAAAAAATTTTATAGTTTTTAAATTGAGCTTAGGTGTATTTATCTCATTTATTATATTCTTAACTTTAAATTTTTTATTAATATCTTCCTGAAATTTATGCCATATCACACCTATCATTTTAGACTTACCGAATGGTACTTTTACATACTGGCCGATTTGAAGTTTACTTTTACTTTTATATGTGAACGGATGACCAAAAATATTTGGTAAAAGAACAGGGTATTTCATAGTAAAATATTTTATATATTACGAATGAATTTGTCTTTTTTCTACTGATAATGCAGCCTCTTTTATTGCTTCTGAGAATGTAGGATGAGCATGACATGTTCTTGCTATATCCTCTGAGCTTGCACCAAATTCCATTGCTACGGACATTTCAGCTATCATTTCTCCAGCATGTGGTCCGATAATATGAACACCTAAAACTTTATCTGTTTTTTCTTCTGCAATTATCTTAACAAATCCCTCTGGTTGATCAATTGCTTTTGCTCTAGAATTAGCCATAAAGGGGAATTTCCCAACTTTATAATTAATGCTAATTTTTTTTAAATCTTCTTCATTCTTTCCCACATACGCTACCTCTGGTGAGGTATATATTACACCTGGTATCAAATCATAATTTACATGTCCTGCTTGGCCTGCAATTAATTCTGCTACTGCTATGCCTTCCTCTTCAGCTTTATGAGCTAACATAGGACCATTAATAACATCTCCTACAGCATAAATATTTTCTACATTTGTTTGAAAATTTTTATTTACATTTATTCTACCTTTTTCATCGCAATGAATTCCAACTTTTTCTAAATTAAGATTTTTAGTATAAGGTTTTCTACCAACTGAGATTAGAACAACATCACCTTTAAATGTATTTTTGTTATTTTGACTATCAATTGTTTCAATTGTTACTTCATGATCAGTTTTAGTAACTTTTTTAACCCTGTTATTTAAGTGAAAATTTATTTTCTGTTTTTTAAGTATCTTCATAAATTCATTTGATATCTCTTTATCTAACCCAGGTGTAATATGATCTAAATATTCAATCACATGTACTTCTGATCCAAGCCTAGACCAAACTGAACCCATTTCAAGTCCAATATAACCAGCTCCAATTATTAACATTTTTTTTGGTACTAAAGGTAAATTTAAAGCACCAGTCGACGACAAAATTTTCTTTTCATCAAATTCTACTCCAGGCAACCCTGCTGGCTGAGACCCAGTGCTGATAACAATATTTTTACTTTCAATAATTTTTTCTTCAGCATCTTTATTGCTTATTAAAACTTTATTTTTCTGCAATACGCTTCCTTCTCCTTTGATATAAGCCACTTTGTTTTTTTTTAATAAAAACTCTACTCCTTTTGTTAAAACAGTGACAGCCTTATCTTTATTTTTCATCATTTTTGATAAATTTAATTTTATGTCGCCTGTTTCAATCCCTAATTTTGAAAAATTTTTTGCCTTATGAAATGACTCAGATAAATTTAATAAACTTTTTGAGGGAATACAACCAATGTTAAGACAAGTACCACCAAGTGTCCCACGAGACTCTATGCATGCTGTTTTTAATCCAAGCTGCGAGGCTCTTATCGCGCAAACATATCCTGCTGGACCACCACCTATTACTGTTACATCAAATTTTTCTAACATTTAATTATCTAAAAATAATTTTTCAGGTTCCTCTAATTTTTCCTTAATTTCTTTTAAAAAGGATACTGCTTCTTTACCATCAATTATTCTATGATCATAAGACAAAGCAAGGTACATAACCGGCTTTATCTCTATATCGCCATTAACAGCTATGGGTCTATCAACAATATTGTGCATACCTAATACGCCTGACTGAGGAGGATTTATAATTGGGGTAGACAGCATAGAACCATAGACACCTCCATTACTTATTGTGAAGGTTCCGCCTTGTAAGTCTTCAATTGATAGAGATCCATTATTTGCTTTTTCTGATAGAGTTTTTATATTTCTTTCAATTTCAGCAAATGACATCTCATCTGCATTTTTCAGAACAGGTACAACTAAACCCTTTTCGGTTCCAACTGCAAAACTGATATTATAATAATTCTTATAAATTATATCATTATTCTCAATCTCAGCATTCACTGCAGGAAACAATTTTAGACTTTTAATTGAAGCCTTTACAAAGAAAGACATAAAACCTAACTTAATACCAAATTTATTTTTAAATTCGTCATTATTATCTTTTCTCAATTTTATTACTTTAGACATATCTACTTCATTAAAGGTAGTCAGCATAGCTGCAGTTTCTTGGGCTGATTTTAATCTTTTTGCAATTGTTTGCCTCAATCTAGACATTTGTATTCTTTCCTCTGGACCATACTTAATTTTTCTTTGATTTGGCTCTGGTGTCTTGTTCATTAAATTTAAAAGATCACCTTTTAAAATTGCTCCACGTTTTCCAGATCCTTTAATGCCTTCAAGTTTTAGATTTTTTTCAGTTACTAATTTTCTAACTGCTGGTGAAAGATTGTTATTTAAAAGCTCTGATTTTCCATTTTTTACCTCATTTGTTAAAACCAATGGCTCATCTATGGTTGTTTCTTTGTCAAAAATTCGGGTTTCTGTAATTTCTTCTTTTTGATCATCAAGTTTAACAACATTTTCTTTTTTATTAATATTTTTTGTAACATTTTCTGCCTCTGTAATTATTTTTTCAGTTATTGGTGGAATTTTTTCAATTTTTTCATCTTTTTTTTGCTGACCACTAGGTCCATTAGAAACAATACCTAGTATAGATCCAACTTCTACATTATCTCCATCTTTAGAATTAATTTTTGAAATAACTCCACTTACAGGAGATGGAACTTCTAAATTTACTTTATCAGTTTCTAACTCAACCACAGGTTCGTCTGCTGATACTTTTTCTCCCTCTTTTTTTAACCAACGCGCTACAGTGGCTTCTGTTACACTCTCTCCGAGAACTGGAACTATTATATTTTCACTCATTTATTCAAATACCTTTTTTATAATTTCTCCTTGTTGAGCAATATGTCTTTTTGCGTACCCTGTTGCAGGCGATGCAGCTGCATTCCTTCCAATATAAGAAATTTTATTATTATTAGCTCCAATATAATCTAAAGTCCATTGTATATAATCTCTAACAGAGTTCCAAGCTCCCATATTTTTCGGTTCCTCTTGACACCAA
>MDSZ01268856.1_pt1 | contig 19390 bp, 14 predicted proteins | sample 811201 | NCBI WGS metagenome assembly MDSZ01 (sample SAMN05326647, study PRJNA326480) | marine metagenome | isolation source: seawater | place: Indian Ocean: North | collected 2010 | reverse complement strand
TGCTCCTTTAACAAGAGAAGGTAATTGCTTTTGCACTTCAGTCATTATGGATTCTGTAATCTTGCCACGCTGAAAATAAGCAAACGTACCACCAGCTACTGCCACCACTAGGGCAGCAGCATTTATATAGGTAAGGATCTTGATCATGCAGGGCAAGCCTCTCCACTATCGACTTCATCCATATTTGCCTTAACTAATTGAGCTACTTTTGCTTCTAATGCGGCTTGATTCTCTTTCCATTCAGCAGCTCTGCGTTCTTGATCAGCTTGTAATTGTTTAACTTCGGCTGCAAGGCTTAAGCGGTCAGACATAAAAATAATACATTGCCTTCAAATTATAGCCTTAACCGTCAAGATGGCTTAGTAGGCCAAGTTACGTTATGAGGCCAATCAGCACCAGAAGAAGCTGGAAGATCTCTTAATTCTTGTCTATAAGTTTTCATTTCATCCGACATGGTTACATCAGACAAAGCATAAAAATCTGTTTCTTTTAAAAGCTCGTCACGCTTCGCTCTTCTATTTGCTGCTGTTTGATTATCAATCTCTGTGGCATCATCTCCTGTTGCAGTAACAACCTTAAATTCTGTGTACCATTTGCCGTCAATTTGTTCTACACCATCTCTTTGTACTCTTTGATAAGGAGGTGTTGTAGTAGGCCACGCACCATCAAATACCCAGTCGTAGCCAAGAGAATTTACGTTTTCTTCAGTTAATGGTTTAGGGATTGATACATTAGGAAATTCACGACGAAACATCGATTCCCCAATAATTAGAGAACCATCGCTTTGTTTTCTAAATTCAGTCATGATTAATAAATAAGGGTGGAAAATAAAGGGGTTAAATTCATATAAATTCCCCCATTAAGCGTGGGCGTAGTAGATGTATTCTTTACCAGTATTATTAAAATCATCGTTCCCAGAGTAAAAATCAAAACCACCACCACCAGAAGAAACAGGATCACCTACGTCCTGATTAGTTTGAGCAAGATCTGTTAAGAATATTTTCTTATCATCACCTGATCCCCATCCTCTAGTTGTGTCAAATACAACCCATTTACCTGTTCCATCACGACGTTTTACTAATAAAAATCTTGGCGTAAAACCAAGATTCCTTATTTGTAATTGACCGCTTACTCCTGTATAGCTACCCACGGCTGAAATTCCCGAAATGCTGGCGAAGAGCATCATAATAAAATTAGACGTGCCCGTATCATTAGTAACTTGACTAGATCCAAGTGTTACGACAGAAGCCGTGGGAGCTGTGTCATTCCATCTATTAGCCGAATCAACTTCGGCAGAACTCGTATTTAAAACTAAATGATATTGTTCTGGATTGGTTCCACCGTTCAATCCTTTGTGATAAACCATCCAATCCCTGGCAGAACCATCTCTTCGCTTGCACCAGATCATTTCTGGAACAACGCCTAAATTATGGTTAATTTGTAAACCTGCTACACCTGTGGCCTTGTAGGTCACCACATCAAACCCCGCGTGGCGTTTAAACATCCAGGCCATATAGGGACTATCGTAATTTTGAAAAACCCCGTTCTGATAAGGAAACGTCGAATCTGAATCAGAATCTTCTGAACTAGTGTTATTTGGGTATACTCTCTTTCCTTCAATTAATCTTGCTGAAAGTCGCCAATCTTGTTGGTTGGCTGGTTTCTTCATGAGAACCATATCAACAACATGTGATGAGTCAAAAGCAGGAGACCCAGCACTACCTGCTGCATCCATAGAGAATACGTTTGTTCCAGCAGTTATATTTTCAGGATTCATTGTCTTTCCTGTTTCTGCTGCAATAGCAACATACATATAGCTTTTACCTGAAACATTTATACCTGAAGATCCGCCAACTTGAAGCAAAAAACCATCTGCCAATGGATCAGATTGAGGCCAAGTCCATTGATTATCATTTTTATCAACGTCTACAACTTTGTCTCTTTCTGCGGTGACTGAAGATGTCCCGTTAACAGCCCAACCTCTCATATTGTCCTGAATCTGTGGACGGCCCATATTTGGGTCTGTATCACTTTCTATTTGCTTTAGTAATAACCAACCAGGCTCAAACGGTAATGAAATTTTATTATCACCTGCATTACCCGTTCCATTGTACTTACCGCAAGAAATAATTGATTGTGTCCCATCTGGTCCAAATTCTGCTTCCTCATGAGCAAAAATAAAAGCAATATATTGACCAACCTTATTATTATCAGAGCCTACAACAAATTGAGTAGCACTTACACTATTCACTGAAGCATTAGCATCAGTATTAACAGCATCCTTACTATTTAACTTCCAGAATTGATTTGTACTAAGGCTACGATGCCAACATATCCAGTTTTCACTCCCGTTGTATTGCTTCAACATAATAAAGCCAGGAGTAGAACCAAGGCTATGGTTTAGGGTTCTTGCTGATCCATCAGATCCTGTTTTTTCCCAAGTAACTATATCGAGAAATTTTTCTTTCTTTTTAAACGTCCAAGAAACATAATCAGCACCACTAGTATTTTCTCTTGTGCCTGATCCTATTGAAAAACCATTATTATTAAAAGAACTTAAACCATTAGAGCCATAATTAAGACCAGAAGCCTTGTTAGGCGAATTATACATAAAAAGAGAATCACCAGACGAGTAAAAGGTTCGAGTGAACAACATGTGATCAGCAACGTTGTTACCTGTTGATCCAGTTAACTTTTTAATCCATACAATTCCATCTTCTGAACCACTTAAATCAACACCTGTATTTATTGATCTTGCTGTTGCATTCCCCTTGTAAACACATGTTTTGAAAACATCTTCTACCCCTAATTTTTCAGCGCCAGCAGCACCAGCAGCACCTTGTAAAATCTTGAGAGTACTAGGGTCCATAATTAATAATTAAGTTGTGTAATCAACGATTGAAGAAGCACGATAAGTTGTGCCGCCATCATCAGTTGTCAGAATTATTAAATGTGTTTTAGACGCACTTAAAGTTGGTGCGGTATCAGCAGGCCATTTAATAGTTCCACTGGCTAATGTCCAAGCTGTTGTATGACTTGCATTTGCTAATTCAATCACAAAAGAAAAACTTCTACTTGCTGGAGGATTACTAAATGTCCATTGAGTAACGTTAGCGTTTTGAGTAAGAGTAAAGTAATTACCTGTTGATAAATCAACTGTAGGTGTAGCTGATTGAGTTATTGCTACAACTGTTTGTTTATATGGTCCAGCAATATCAACACCATCTACTGCTGCTGTTCCCGTCACGTCAATTCCCGTTCCAGTGGTAGCTAGTTTTGCATTTGCCGAGTGATAGAATGTGCAACCTGCTCCTTGAGTAGCTAAAAATATATTTTCAGTAAAATCTGAATTACCTACTGAGAATGATTTATTGTCAGCTATATGTATATTTAAGTGCCCTGAAAGACCTTTAATATTATTATTTGTTCCATTGGTGTCGACAGATAAAGTTGCCCCAAAAGTAGCTTTAGCATTATCCGCAAACTCAAGAGCGTTATCTGATACATCCCATACAACATTATGGCTTGCACCTGTCAGAGTGACATCTCCCGTAAAGGTCGCTCCAGCAGTTGAAGGAATTGTACTAGTGGCAACTGTTACATCGCCAGAACCTGTTTCATAAATCAGGTTGTTACATTTTAAGTCACCGTAGGGAGCCATGATTCACTCGTGTTTGTTGATAGTTTAGCCCCTAATAAGAAGCATGGGAAAAGATGCTTAATCCCACAGTTCTCCCCCATAAGTAACGTTTGATGTATCGGTCACTGCTCCACTGGTCCAAGAATCTGTAACTGGCTCGTACTCGTCTGAATCTCCCATAACAGTAAAAGTATTCGTACCAGTAGTAGGAGTTCCAATGCTTGAAGTGCCATCGCTAGGACCACTACTTATGACAACAGTGCAAGTTCCACCAGAAATGGTTCCTAAAGAATAAGTTCCTGTTGATGGTGCTGTACTTCCTGTATCAAATTGACAGAAAAATGCAGGCAGACCATTTGGATTTACATAAAGAAGACCTTTCCCATTTGAAGGATGAATAATTACATCTTTAGGGTACAAACTCATTCTTCCACTATTTGCATTGAAATCACTATGAGTGCTTACCAATTCAAATTTTCTAGACCAAACAAGACTGTTACTTGTTATTTTTGTTAAAACCGCATTTGAATATCCCTGCCCTGAAGGTTCGTGTTGAACAGAAATAAAGATAGTATTAGTGTCTGAAGGGTCTTTTGCACATCCAGTAACAATAAAAGTACCATTAAAATTTTTAGCGTAATCGTACCAAGTGCCAGCGTGGTATGAATTATTAACGTAGGCAATTTTGGCCCCTGCATGATTGCCTACTACAAGTGTTGCAGAATCTATTGAAGTTCCTGAGTAATCACGAAGAACATCAAGTCCTCTATTCGCTGATTGCAAGTCAACATGCCCTCCACTACTTTGTAAAAAAGTTGCTGAAGAATCAAAATCAATATTTTTATCGCCTGAATGATCAGCAGTATAGAAACTACCTTTTATACGATGCATATTTTTCCAACCAGTTTCATTCTTAAGACTCTTACCACTTATCATCGTAAAGTAGCCTTGAGTAGCACCAGACCCAAGACAAACAGCCCAGTCTCTTATTGACATATTTGAAACAGTACCACTTTGACTAGACCTAGCTCCACCCCAACCTATTTTTGTTCCGTCTGTCATCTTAAAAGACAACATAATAGGTGCTCTGTTTTCCCCTGATCCAGAACTGTTGTTAACATTAGGAGCTTCAATTAAAAGCAAACCTATATCTGCATTAGGAAGTGCCCTAAGTGATGCACCTTGACCATGATCAACAAAAGATGAACCTGCATTCGTGTCACTACTATGATCAATGTGCCATCGTTTATTCCATAGCAAAGCACCGCTCTTGTTTAAGGCCCAGATGTTGTAATATGCACCGCTTGTGCTACCCATATAAATTTGAATATCTTGATAACCAACCGCCATGCCATAAGTAGTTCCAGCACTATGACTGCTAAATACTTTTTGAAAAACTATTTCCCCAGCAGCATCAAGTTTAATTGCTTTCCATGTATTAGCTATTGAATGATAGTAGATACTTCCATCAGAACCATAATGGAACGAAGTCCTATCATTTCCATTGCCTTGAGCAGTATTTAGTTTCACAAAATCGACAGGATCAACTCCTCCTGCACCTACACCTAAGAGCATTTGTTGTATAGGCATTATTCTAATCCTGCTCCTGAGCCGTAATAAACATTACTTGCTGTACATATAAATGTTGCGACACCTCTTCCTTTTAATGTTAATGAACTTTTAGTACTTGTATCACCAGCTAAATACATCGTGCAACCAGTGTTTGTAACAGTCTGATCAGAGCCACTATTATTAATCAACGTTATTGCCTGACCTGCTGTAAAACCTGTACTAGTGTTTATTATCCAGCCACCTGTACTGTTGATTGAATGTTTACCTGAGTCAGCAGCAACAATTGTATGTTGAGCAGATTTAATGGTTTGAACAATAGTCCTTACATCGCCTTTGCTGTCTGATACCGATCCACCAGAAGTGCTAATTGATCCAGAAACTGCGACATCGCCAAGGGTGTTGACTGTTACTCTCGTATCTGTCCCGTCTCTAACTGTTAAATCGTTATTGGAAACAACTTCCCAAGTATTTTGATCATCACTTAAAACAATCGAAGAATGATCAGCATTATGAACATGTATAAATCTATTAACACTATTAGGAGAAGTAACAGAGTGAGTTCCTACTCCTAAATTTCCAGTTGATGTAATGATGCTGTTACCTTTTATCGCTCCTGTAGTTTCTATACCTTGGTTAAACGTCCAATTATTTGTCGCATCAACCCATTTGATTTCTTTATTTCCATCACCTGATTCTAATGTAATACCACCACCATCAGCCGCTGCGTCATTAGCAGCACCTTTAGCAAGTTCAATATTCTTATCAGCAACAGTCATCGTAGAAGATGCAACTGTTGTAGTCGTCCCGTTTACTTGGAGGTTGCCACTCAATGTTAAAGCAGCGGCAGTAATTGTTCCTGTGAAAGTTGGATCTGCCTTAACAGCAATGTTGCTAACAGCTAGATCAATCGCACTCCCTGACGAGTCATAGGTAATCGTATTGACCTTTACCTTTCCGTAAGTTGGCATTTAAAGCACCACCCAAGTTCTACCTGTGGGTATTGTAATCGTTACTCCATTATTTACCGTTAACTCACCAACTGAAACAGCATTCTTACCAGAACCTAATTGATAATTTGCTGTAACTGTATGGTCATTTTCTATAAATACTTCATCAGTAGATCCTCCAGTTGCTCCAGCCCCACCTCCAATTGCTCCCCATCCTGTACTTGAATAACCTTCAAATTGATTAAGAGTGCTGTTATATCTAAACATCCCAGTATTAGCCGATCCGGGTCGTTGTGCTGTAGTACCAACTGGAATATCAAGAACGCCAGTTCCACTCATTAAAATATCTCCGCTTACAGTCAGGCCAGTTAACGTGCCAACACTTGTAATTGCTGATTGAGCAGCTCCAGTAACGGTTGCAGCCGATCCAGAACAATTTCCAGTGACATTTCCAGTTATATTTCCACTAAATGTTCCTGTAATTGTTCCACCGTTTGTAATATCGTTTGTGCCTAAATTGATGTCACCAGACATAGTGCCGCCAGCCAACGGGAGCTTCGTTGCGTCTGTGGCAGCGTCCGTTGCCCATTCAAGAGTTGTAGGTGTGCTTGCATTAGCTTTTAAAACCTGACCTGCTGTAGGGCTGGCTGCTGGAAGGCTGATTGTATAACTGGATTCTGAACCTTTATCTGTTGCCCCTTTAATTCCTACATAAGCAGTACCATTTCCATCTGCTTCGTAGAAACGAACTTCTTTATCATTATCTACAAGTGCATTACCAGTTAATGTTCCTCCCGCTTTTGGGAGAGCTGCGTCAGCTAAATCGTAAGCAGATTTAACAGCGTTAGGAGTAGCAGCAGTGGTAGTGCTAGTGCTTGAAGTTGAGTCAGTTAGTTGAAGAACACCAACTGCACTTGTTGTTCCAATAGTGATCTTGCTTCCAGCAATTGCAGCACTAGCATTTATATCAGCGTTAACAATTGCACCAGCAGTAATAGAAGTTAAACCTGCATTTGTTATCCCTATATCACCTGTAACTGCAACTGCTGTAGCTACATTTGATCCGTTACCAACAAGGATTTGAGCAGAAGTTAAAGCAGCTAATTTACTGAAAGCAATTGCAGCCGTGGCAGCTAAATTTGCATTAACTAAACTTGCATCAACCATTGTTGATGTAACTGTATTTGTATCTCCGCTTGTAATTACTGTGCCAGTTACGTTAGGCAAAGTAATAGTTTTATCTGACGTTGTTGGATCGGCAACTGTTAATGTTGTTTCAAATGAGTCAACAGTCGACCCTTCAAATACAAGGCTTCCACTGTTACCAATTAACACCTGACCTGTAACAGTACCACCTGCTTTTGCTAATTTTTCTGTTTCTACTTCTTGAATCGCATCTTGTACATTTGTACTTGAAATCTGCCCGTATGGACTAAACGTAATATTCGAAGCAACTTGTCCCGCAATTGTCTGAGAAAGATCAACCTCATACCAGCCACTACCTGATGAATTAGTAACACCTAAAATGTAATCAGGAGGAGCAAATGCAATAGCTGGAGCAGGCGAACTTGGCGTTCCAGCCGTTGCAACCACGACATATACACCATCTGTAGTAGCAGATGCTGTAGGAAGATTAGATCCAACAGACAAACCAGCAGCAATACCAGCAGATGTCGTAGCAACCATCTGGCTCGTATTTGCGTTATAGGTTCCACCAAAAACAAGACTTCCCTTGGTCAGCGTTGTTATCGCCTGCCAAGCGTTTCCATCCCAGATAAACGCATCCTCAGAAACAGTATCAAACAGAATCTGGCCTGAGAACTGAGCCGTTGGATAACCACTTTGGGCAATAGATTGAAATATTGCTACAGAACTATTGCTGAGTTTTGTTCCGTCAATACTGTCTGTACCAATTCTTGCAGCGTTTATAGTTCCAGAAGTCAATAATGCTGCACTGTGATTAGGTAAATCAGAATCAGCAAGAGCTGCAAGACCTGTAACTCTTCCCTTTGCATCTACAGTTACTTTTGTATTCGTACCAGCAGTAACTCCTGAATCAACAACGGTTAAAGCACCATTACCATCAACAGATAAAGGCCCACCTGTCGGAACAGAAACACCACCTACAGCACTAGCAGTAGCAAGAGGTAAGTCGCCAGCCGCTAGGGTCGCTGTTCCTGTTATTTGTCCAAAATTATTAAAGGTAACTTTTGTCGCTGTAGCACCAGTTGTTGTTGCTGCAATAGATAAAGCACCTGCACCAGTAACAGAAAGACCTCCTGCACTAGCAATTGAAACACCACCAACAGCAGATGTAGTTGCAATAGGCAGATCACCAGCGGCGAGAGCAACAGTTCCAGTAATGAGTCCTTGAGCGTTATATGAAATACCTGAACGAGTAGCAGCCGTAACTGTGTTATTTATTCCAAGGTTCCCGCTGGCTACATTTAAAGACCTATCAAGGTTGGAAGAATTTAATTTCGCTGGGGTTATTTCACCATCTTTTATTTTTGCATTTGTAACAGCATCAGTAGCAATTTTTGCTTCGATAACAGCATTGCTAGCTATCGCTCCAGCATCGACAGAATTATCTGCTAACTCAGAAGCTGTTATTGCATTTTGAGCTATTTGAGTAGCAGTAATAGTATCGTTGGCAAGCTTTACACCAGTTATCGATCCAGCGCCTAATGAACCAGCAGCAATAGTTCCGTCTAACTTTGCAGCATTTACAGCTCCATCAGCTATTTGATCTGTTCCAATGGCTCCATTAGCAATTTGCGTTGCTGTGATTGTGTTATTAACAATATTTCCAGCAGCGATAGTCTGACTTGCAATCTTCGCTCCAGTGATTGCTCCACTGGCAACAGCAGCAGTATCAACAGCATTGTCAGCAAGTTCTGTGGCAGTAACAGAATTAGTTGCTAATTGAGTAGCAGTAATCCCTCCAGATGCAATTTTTGCCCCAGGTATATCTCCATCGCTTAAGTTTAATTTTCCATAAGCAATTGTTGTATTTGCAATTCGATCATTATCAACAGCAAGATCAGCAATAGCAGCAGTATCAACCGCATCATCAGCTAACTCAGAAGCAGTTATCGCATTAGCAGCAATTTGTGTTGCAGTAACAGTATCGTTAACTAACTTCGCTCCAGTTATCGTTGCGTTTGCTATCTGCGTTGCTGTAATAGTTGAGTTAGCAATCTTGGAAGCAGTTACAGCTAAATTTTGAATCGTTGCTGTCGCTACGGCATCAGCAGCAAAAGGCGTTGCAACTTTGGCAGCAGGTATATCTCCAGAATCAATAAGAGCTACACCAGCCGCTACTAAGTCTTTTACAGTGACCTTCTTCGTCTCAGTCGCACTTAGATCAGCAAGGGCTAATACATCAGTGTTTTGTATCCCTGCTTCTGCTAAAGCAGGCAGATTACTTATCTGTAGATCAGCCATTGACTACTAACTAAAAACCATTAGCAATAGTTTAAACCTGTTCGAGCAATATGGGACTTTCATCTTCTTGTAAAACTTTATCTGAGTTCTCCTGTAATAGATAACCAGCAGTGTCACCAGTCTTTAATCGAATAACTCCATTGGTTATAAATTCAACTCTAGTCTCAATGACTTCCGCAGGAGTAACACTTACAGCAACATTAGTAATAATACAATTCGCTTCGTAATAAACGTTTTTAGCAGAATTATTTGGATCACGGTAAATGTAAAACAAACCATCAAAATCTGATCCTTGCTGTGTCCTAACGATTAACTGAGCAAGATAAAAAGGAAATTCTGGATCGCCACCATATTCATTTTTTCTATCTCCCGTGTCATAACTATGCTCCCAAATGCAACTCATTGTTCCTTGACCGCTAATTAATCCAGCTTCATATTGATTCCTAAATTCATCTCCAAGGTTTGTTAAATCAACTTGCTCTCTACTCGTTGTCATCTCAAAATCTCGAACATTGGCAACATGCCTATACCTTTCATTTCGAGTCCTTACTAAAACATCTTTTGCTGCACTAGGAGTGACAAGAGTTAAAGCGTTTGTCTGTAATCCTTCTATTGCTTTCGGAAATGTGTCATATAAACGAATACCTCCCATAGGATCAACATTAATAAACCACTTGCCATCTGGGTAGCTATGACCATTAACAAGTTCGAGCGTTGAACCATCAACCGTTTCAATTTCTACTTCATCTCCTGTCAACAACGAACCAGAACTATGATCAACACTAAATCTCTTTGTTGAAGTGTTTACATCAAAAGGATCTAACTTCGTCTGCAAAGCAGCTTGAAGTGCATCTCTTTTAAGGGCTATTTCACCCGATTGCCCAAAATAAACACCCATGATTTAGATAGATACTTCTGTAGGTGCTCCATTTGATTCCCAACTAATATCAGCACTTAACACTTCACCAACAGCACTATTCATTGATATTCCAGTAATCAAAGTCGAGAAGGTAATAAAACGACCATTAGCAGAACCATCAACAATTTTTAGTTTTAAAGTTGCAGTAGTAGAGGTCATATCTGTACTACCAGCAGCTTTAATACATTTACCAATTAATGTTGTTACATCTCCGCCAGACCCAGCAGAAGCTTGATAGTAAAACAATCTTGCACTGCCGCTATAACTTCTAACTCCTTGAACAATTGTTCTGTCAGTGTCTTCTAAACTTGTTGTTTCAAGAACAGCTTGTGAACTAGAAAAAGACCAAGATTGAACTTTGGCGGCTTTAGTGCCGTCAATAAAAAGCTGTCCGTCCTTTCCGCTATAAAAAGCCACGACCTAAAAAATCAATACGTTGTTCTTATTATATGGGTGCATCCAAACAAGCAACAAAACTACAGCTCACATTACTGATACCAGGGAAAACACTTGTAACGTTTGGAGGACCAGAATATCTCCATTTTAAAGGAGTTCCTTCTTTGAAAAAGGCTTGAAGTTGACTATCAGCACCATCAATAACATTTGTTCCATCAAAAGTCACGTTATCCCATACAGAATTAACAGCTTCATAATTAGACAAAATACTTGCTGCTTGAGCATCAGTAATATTACTAAAACCCAATGACAGTGTTGCGTTCGTTCTGTTTTTTCCATAACGAATCACAGTTTTAACACCATTTTGAGCTTCAAACTCTGCTTGTGGATATGTGCCAGGAGAATAACTTCTAGTTGTAGGAGTTGGAACGGAAGCAGGAAAACTAGCCATTTTTAAAGTCCTCTTAATTCAGGAAAGCGATCTATGAAATTAATTCCATTAGCAGCAGCATAAGGGTTAGCGTTATATAAAACTGCAAGTTTATTATTAAACAAAGGAGCGTGACTAGCCGCTATTTGAATAAATCCTTCTTCTCCATAAGTAATTGATTCAACCTTGTAAATTCTATCTTCAGTTGTGTTGTCAACTTGAGCAAATAATTTATTAGTTAAACCAAGTGAATTTTTACCATCACTACCAACAGAAAAACTCTTTTCTTCTATTCCTCCCAATGTTCCTGGTGTCCAGCAATAAGTATTAATCGAACCAGAAATAGTTGCTCTTGAAGTGACGTATCCATTAGCATCAATACTTCCATTATTAAATCGACTTGTATGAGTTGCTTCTGTTAAGACCCGAATATAGTCACCAGCAAGCAACCCAAAAACAGAACTTGGCGGCGTATCAAAAACAATCCCATGATCAACTTCTTTTCTTATTGATAAAGCAATAGCAGCAAAAAGTTTTGCATGTTCTTTATGAGTACACCAATTACTTAAATCAAAAACTTCTTCAGGCAATTGCTCAGCCGTCGGAAAGAAATCATTTGCATTTTGTCCTGTTGGATTGTAAGCATAAGTCTTTGCAATATTTTCAGGGAAACCCGCTATTTTATTTTCATTCCTTCTATCATCTCTATAAATAACAGTTGCCTTAAACATCTTTCTTTCTTCTGGAGTTAAAAAACTAACTTTAATACCCTTCATATTTCCATCAGTAAATAAGGCTTTTATATCAATGCCTGAATCAATAGTTGCATCATAATTAATCGTGTAATCACTATTAACAGGGAAACTAGGTCTTAAGCTAAATCGACCACCTAAAATAGAAAAATCTAAGAAGTTATAACCAGCATGTTCAAAAATAAACTCTCTTAAATTAAATTGACGATCAATAATTCCATTCCAATGGAAATTATTAGCTTTGCAATATTTCGCTCCTTCAATCATACTTAACCGATCAACACCATCATGACCTACAACATCTCCAGCCCCATAAGATTTATTTGTCAACAAATCATGTGCTATCTCAACAAAATTATCAGTAGATGCTTTTAAAGATCCTCTAGTAGGAAGCCCATTATTGGAATCATTAACCAAACGATCTACTATTATTCCTTGCTCAATAAAAGCAGAAAAAGAATTAAAACTAGATAAAGTATTTGTTGCTCCAACTCTTATTCCTGCTATAGCAAGATGCTCGTAATTAATTTGAGGAGCATTACTATATCCTGCATGAACAATTTCATTTACATGAGTTAATTCATGCTCGGGTCCATTCTCATGGCTTGAAGATTCTGCATCAAACAAGAAATAATCAGCAATTGCATTATTAGGATTATGTTTAACAATTGACCAATAATTTCTATAAAATTCTTTTTCTTTTTCTGTCCAGTTACCATGAGTATCAACATCAGGAGGATCAATAGTTGGCGGTACAATTTGGACTGTTACTGTATGTGATTCGCCGTTAACGCTGACTCTATCTCCGTCTTTATAGCCAGAACCTCCTGAAAACAAAGAATATCGCTTACAAGTATTACTGCTATCACTTGTTGTTGTGACTTCAACAATCATTCCAGTTCCTGAACCAGTTACGGCTGTTGTCTGTTTCGCAACAACTGTTGTTGTAGGAGGTTGTCTACTTGCTTTTTGAACAGCGACAGCAAAATGATCATGACCATTTGGATGTCCTCCTCTCCAATCTTCTTTTCCTCCTAAACTAGAAGGATTTACTGCAACTCGAAATCTATGCCAAACCTGAGCCATAGTTCCATCAGGGTTTCGATATTGTACTGGAGAAGTCCAATCCGAATCTGTTATTGGCTTATGGCCTCTAGGCTTAAGATATTCAACTGTTACTCCATTTGGAATCAAAGTACCGCCAAAGATGAAAACCCATCGGTAGTGAGTATCTGAGTGAGGAACACGGATAGCAACAATTCCTTTTTGCGGGCTGTAATATGAGTTTCCTACAGCAGGTGTTCCTTTGAGATTGTAGTTAGTAACGTTAGTCCAATATCCGTCATGAATTTGAGGATGACTATTAGGGAGAGTTCTTGAATCTACATTTCCAGGGCCGATACCTTGGTAAGTTGTTATAGGGACTAAGCCAAAAGCTCCTAGCCCATTATTAACTGTATTAAATGACCACTGAAGATCAGAAACATTAGGACAAGGATTGTTATCAGTTAAAGGGGCAAATTGCTCGACAGGACCAGTAATGTCTTGAACTGGTTGTCCAGTAGCAACATCTATTGCACCACCCAAACCACCTCTGTCCCATTCAGTGTTATTAGTAAAAGAGTTTCCATTCTTCTTATTGGTAGGAAGCTGTTCAACTCTTGCGTGATATACAAGTGATAACCCTAAAGTATAGTTTGACTCTTGTTGTCTTGGAGCAGCGTAATCAAGAACATGAACAACACCTTGGTAATAATTAAGGACTACATTTCCTGGGACTGGTAAAAATCTAAATTCATATTGACTAGGGTTAAAATGTTGTATATCAATTGAATTGTATTGAGCAACAGGAGCAGAACCTTTAACACAAATAACAGTACTACTTATATCAGCAAAATCATCTCCTGAACTCATTCTTTTTGCCTGTATTTTAAAGAAACTCAGTCTCTTAACATATTTGCTTACTTGTCCTATTTGTATAGATCCATTTGCTTTTTCATAGGAAGCAATTCTTGGCTGAGAAGGCATTTCATTAACATTAGGAAATCCATTTATCCTTCTCCATACAGTGCTTTTTAAACCTACTTGTGTAATATCACATTCTTTAGTATTTGAAAAAGTTGCAAGTTCTACTTTTTGAACAACTAAAGATTCATAAGGCTCTCGTGTTTCATCTGTATTTCTAAATTCAAGATAACCAGGTTCATCTGCCTTTAATCTTATAGCTTTTGAAAAACCAAGAACAGGATCTTTTGTCCATCTATTACCATTATCTTCTTGCTCTACTGTCATTAGAGTAGAACCAACCATATATTGCTCCCCTACACTCATTACATCATCAACATTCTCCCGTGTTGTATCAGCAACAGCTTTAGCATCTGACGACCCCCAAGGAGAAAACTTTGTCCATTTCTTTGTTGGATCTGAGTTGGCAATTGTTGAATCTATAAATGCACTTTCGTTTTGATTGTGATAAATCCGATAATTAACACTTAAAGATCCAGGGACTACTTCATTTGGCCTTAAGACAACACCATTTCCCGCACTTGAATGAGTAGGAGAACTTCCATGATTAGTAATTCCTACATATCTAGGATATTTATGATAAATTTTTCCCATTTTAATCCTTGTATCTGCTTTAACACCATCATCTGCATCTAGAGGAAGTAGTAATAATTCCCAATTAACCTTATAAGCATTGCCATTAGGCATAGGTGAATAAACACCAAAAGAACTATTAGTAGAAGGCGTTTTCGTGCTGCTAAAACTAGGTCTGTATGAAACAGAATTATTACTAACGACTTTTACAAGGAACGGATCATTGTCGTCATATTCCCTATTAAATCTATTACCATAATTATTAGCATTTGGGGATGATCCTTCTTGGTATTGATCATGAGTAATTGAAGGTGTTTGAGTATCTGCTACACCTTGCAATCTCCCATCAGACCTTGCACCTCTAGAAAAATATACTTTTATCTTTGACTCAGCTAAATCTGCTAAAAAAACTTCTCCTAAAGCTAAAGACTCATATTTTGGTTTAGATCCTATTTCTCCATTAGAGAACAAAACAATGGCATTAATAACTTCGCCATATTGAGCTGTTCTTATTTGCGACCAAAGAAGTTGACTTGCAACCCTTACTCCTTGTCTTGCGTAAACCAAAGGAATAAAAGAACCAAGAGCTGCTAAGTCCTGAACAGAATCAAATCCACTTAAAGGATTAAATCTACTTCTACCTTGAACGCCACCAATTTGTAATCTTGGAGACTGACTAGGATCTTTTGGCTTAGGAGTTAAAGCATAGGAAATAGCAGTCATTGCAACGGCAACTGCAATAGACCCCCAAGCGGAAAGAGTAGCTGTTGTTCCTACTGTTGAAACCATCCAACCCGGCAAAACCGCAGCGGCTGGACCTGCCACGATATTAGGAATATGATCGTATTCCTTCTTCCTTTCAGGGAAATAAGCTTCGGTTAAATCTAAAAATTCAAAATATTCTTTCTCTGTAATACCTAACGATTCACAAAGTCCTACTTCATAGGGCAATAACGTTCTAAAACCGCCAATCCGTCTATGGGGTTCCAACGAACCGTCTTGTCTGCGAATGATAGCCAACCTCTTTCCCAATAAACTGCTAAAGCGTAACCTTTTTCTGCTTTACAGAGAGCTACAACTCCGATATTAGCGGTTGTTGTAAGTGTTCCCCACTTTTTCAATTCATCACGAAATACGTCATAATCTTTTTTTCTTAAACGCCTGTACCATTCACGCTTTTGACAAGGAAAATCTATACCGTAATTTTTAAGAACTTCTCCTGCAAGAGAAACACAATCAGCAGCTTTATGTTTATCAGGGGTAGCACCTAAACGATAAGGCAACCCCAATAGCATAGGAGTCTTCACCTTGTTCTCATCGCAGCAGTAACAGGAATATGACCAACCAAACTACTTGTTAAGAAACGTCCTATATTTCCACCTACAGCATCAATAGAAGATGTCAATAAAATTTCAATTGAGCTTTTGTCATAACCCATCGAAGCAATTTTCCACGTGTCAACAACTAATACAGTCTTGACAGAACTAAAAGTCAAATCAGTCATTTGACAAGTATAAACTCTAACGCTCCAACCATTATTAACAGCTTCTGCTGCATAACTCATCGACAATTTGTTCGTACCTACAGAACCTTCTCTATCTTCACTTTCATTTGCCAAAATCAAAGTTGACTCAAGATTATTCCCATCTTTGCTTCTAGTTGCACCTTGATAAAGGAACGAAAGATAATTGAATCTTTGATTATTTCCTACTTTTGGATCAGTAATACCAGTAGAAGTAGGCTCACTGTTTTGAAAACGATGCTGAACGGCACCAGAAATATCACCTGAATCTGAAACCTTTGTAGGATCATAAATCTCTATAAAGGTAACTAAAGCAATAGCACTCATTACATTCCTATCCTTGATCTAGCAGAGCGATTATTTTGCATTGCTTTCATGGTAGAAGTTTCACCCATAGCAGCACCTTGTCTTGCAGCCGTTGAAATAATCTGACCAACAGCAGATTTAGGAATAAATTCTTCAGAGTTAAAGTTCAATATCGGACCAGAGTAGTTGACGGTAGTTGACGAACCAGCTCCGCCTCCTGTGGATGATTGACCAGTCCCAGGGATCACAGATTCACCCCTAGCCCCTGCTGAATACCGTTGCATTGACTGAGCCATCTTAGAGGCTGGAATAACGTACTCGTCCTCACCAGCTTCTCCCACAAGTCCTATTGTGGGCTTAGTAACTAAACCACCTTGATTAAATGGCCTGATTCCATTAGCGACATAAGCACCTTCAGCAACCTTTAATCCAAACGCTCCAAAAATTGCTTTCTTTAACATCAAGCTTGCAATTTGTTTAGCAATACCAGCAAGAGATTCTCCAAGAGATTTAGTTCCGTCTATTAAGCCCATAACAGCATTATGTAAACCTCCAGCAATTGTTTCTTTAACAGATTCAAACGCTTCTTTTAATTTATTAACAGCAGGAACAGATTTGTTTTCTGTATTACTTGTTCCTTTTTCAAGTTCTTTATTTGTTTCTTGAACAGTGCCAAGATATTCTTTCCAAGCCTTATTAATATCGCCACCAGCTTTTGCAATTGCATCTTGAAATTTGCTCATATCAATAAATCGTTGATTGCCTTCTTCGTCTTGATTCCATCCTGCTAAATCTCCTTTTAAATCATTAAAACCTTCAGCAAAAGGTTGAGCTGCACTACTCGCTACTGAAGCAACTTTTTCTCCTGCTCCTTTTAAAAATTGTTTTAACTTATCTGGAATAGCATCCCAAACTCTTTTTATTCCGCCACTAATAAAATCAAAAATTCTTTTAAAAATTTTGCTAATTATTTCTGCTAGACCTACAAATATATCCCTTAGCCCTGTAGCAAAACGCATAAATCTTTCTCTTGCGTCAGTTATTACTTCAGGGATAACTTTAAACAAAGGATCAAAAGCTAAAGCAATTGAACCAATAGCCGTTCCTATTGCTGTTGCAACAGCTTCTACTAATTGAAAACCTTTTTCAACTTTCGTCAAGAAGAACGTCCAAGCTTTTGTAATTAAGACAATTGCACTATTTCCTTTTCCAAATTGCTCTTCAAAAACAGCTCCAACACCAGCAAACAATTTAAACAACAATCGAACAGGCAACATTAAAGTTTTTATTGCTATTCCAAGAGCGTCAATAACAACAGAAACACCTTGCAAAGTTGTTTTTATCGCTATACCTAATTCACTTTGATCTGCAAATAAATTACTAAATGATTTAGCCACCCGATCCCATGCCCCTTGAATAGTATTACTTGCTTCAATTTGTGCATTAGCAGCAGCTCCAGATGCGCCCTCTTGATTTCTAATTAGCTGCTCATATTTTTCTAAGTCTTTTATTAATGGAGCCATCACCTGAATAGCTTCCTGACCAAATATTGACTCAAGAGATTTAATATCCAGACCTTCAAGCTTCTTCAAGTTTGCAGCTAATCCTTCAGAGGCAATAGTTGAAGCGTTTATATCAATGCCTAGTTTTGCTAATTTTTTACCACCTGCTTCTCCAGTTAATCTTAAAAGGGCTGTTTTCATGCCAGTAAAGGCAACTTCAGATTTAACACCTGCTGCTGTTACTTGAGCTATTGCAGCATTAACCTCTTTAAGCGGAACATTCATTGTCGCAGCAACAGAAGCGACCTTACCTATGTTTTGTGCATATTCAGCTACAATTATTTTTCCATCGTTCTGTGTTTGTATAAATTGATCTACTAAAAACTGAGCATCTTTAGCACTTTTTCCATAAGCATTTAAAACACTTGTTGCAGCATTTCCAACAGTATTAATATCACTAAACCCACCTGTTGCACCTTGACTTGCTGCTTTTAATATCATTGCAGCATCAGCAGCTTCTACAAATCCAGCAGAAGCAACGTCATAAGCAGCTCCAGTTAATTCAGCAACACTTGCAGATCCGTTTAACTCAATACTTACAAGCTTTAATTTATTAACTAAGTCAGTTGAATCGCCTCCTAACGTCCTGAATTTTGCACTTGCAAACTCAACTTCTTTTAAAGTTCCAAATGCTGTAGTTAAACCTGCTATTCCAGCAGTAAGTCCAGCCATAAGGCCGAAAGTGCTTTTTATTGCAGTGCCTAACGCTTTAACACCTACAGCACCAATTTTTGATTTAGCACCTGTAGCGACTGCGGAATTACCAAACAATCCAAGTTTTTTAGATCCTAATGCTGCCTTCCCTGCTAATTGGTCAAATGCTTTTTCTGTCTGTTTTGCTGCAACAGCAGTCTTCTTTAATTTGGCTGGTGTCCCAAAATCGTCATATCTTATTCCAACTGTTGAAATTAACGAGGTCACATTTCAGCTTTCTGTTATGTATAGATATTAGCGGTACTTTGCCCTTCTCATATTATTTTCGTGTTCTTCGTTTAAAAGATCAAAATAAGCAGACCAAATTAACAGCTCTTCTTGTGTAATTTTTTGATTTAATTCCTGCAACGTATAGCCCAATTCTTTCGCTACTCCTAATTGAAGTTGTAATAAATTATCTTTTTTAAGTGCTTCTTTTATTCTTTTGGGTCAAGGTCATCTACCTCCTCTTGTTCAGGCAACATTGCCAACATCAACTTGTCCATATTTTCCGCACTAACATCATTCTTTAATTCGTCAATTTGACCAGCAGCAAACATCCTCCGCCCATCGTCAAACATTGCTTTACGAACAAATAAACGAATA
>MDSZ01106493.1_pt1 | contig 19391 bp, 10 predicted proteins | sample 811201 | NCBI WGS metagenome assembly MDSZ01 (sample SAMN05326647, study PRJNA326480) | marine metagenome | isolation source: seawater | place: Indian Ocean: North | collected 2010 | reverse complement strand
CGTGGCGGTAGACGTGGCGGTAGACGTGGCGGTAGACGTGGCGGTAGACGTGACACTGGCCGTGGCACTGGCCGTGGCACTGGCCGTAGCAACAGACGTGGTGGTGCTGGTGCCTGTCGACGTGGCGGTGGTCGTGGCGGTTGCGGCGGTTTGGTTGCATTTCGACGATGCCGCGGCGAAAACGAGTACGGCAGCATGCTCTGCGACGGCAGCGTGCGCGTTTCTCCCGAGAGCACGAATTTGACGACGTGCAGGCCGTCGTCGGTGTGCGCCGCGACTCTCGCCGCGCCGTGGGGTTGGCCGAAGACACGGCGCACGCTCACGACAGAATTCACAGGAAACATATGATGTTATGGTGTTGTCTGGGGTTTCGCGCGGTGAGAGTTCGCGCCAAAATGACAAATTTGAAAATGTGTTGTGGTGAATTCCACACATATACACCATACCATGTTCTTGCCACCGAAAAAGACCTCTTGGATGGAGCGCCGTCAAAGCGACCGGCACGCCGTGTCCCGCGCCGACTTGATGCGCCGAGGCGGTCCCGATGTGATTCAGTGCCTGTTGTTCTCGGGAGCGGCCGTCGGAGTCGACGAGGAGGCGCTCAACTCCGTCGGCGTCATGACGGCGTTCATGCTGGACAACGACTGGGAGAAACTGGGAGCGTTCGGCCACCGAGTGTTTTTCTCCGTGGAGGAGATGGTCCGCGCGATCCCGGAGTGGGATTTCGTGCTCGACGGTCCGATGCGGCTGTGCGCCTCGTTCCAGTCGGGGTACAAAATCGACTACGTGGCCTACTGGGAGGAAAACCAAAAGGGTCAGCGCGTGCGCACCCTCAAGGGATGCTGGGACAACGGGGAGAGTCTGCCGAGGGGGAATCCTCTTCGCAGAGAAAACGACTACGTGCAGATGTTGAAGGCGCTGCACTCTCGTTTCCCCAAAAGCAGGGTCACCACGGTATTCTCTACGCCGTGCCGCGTGTTCTCTCAGGCCAACTCGACGAAGAGCGCCGAGAAAGCAGACTCGGATATGTCGCACAGGCAGACCTACCTGAAGAAAACGTGTCTCGTGATGAAGCGCGCCGTCTTCGCGGTCGAGTACCTCCAGAGACTCGGAGTGCAGGCCTCTCTATGGGCCGAGTGTAGTCTCAACGAGGAGCAGGCCGACGCGATCTGCGAGGCCATGAACTCGGTGGACAAACGCAAGTACACCTGGCGGAAAGTGCACGCCGAGCACTACGGGAGTCCCAGCGACCGCGTGCGCGTCGTGTTCGCGTCGTTCGCGCTGTTCGACTACCTGCCGGCCGCGCGACCCGATTTCGTCAGAGGTTGGGGGTCTGTGCTTTCGGTGTGCAAGTCCTCCAAGCTGAGACTCCAGGGCGGCAGCTGGCGGCGCAAAACCTTTTCGGGAAGGTTTGCCTCGGAAACGGCGTCGGCGGCCACCACGATGCCGTACTCGCTGTACATCGAGAGAGACGACGAGGACGAGGTGCACCTGATCGCGGCGACACCGCGGCAAAAGGCGCTGCTCATGGGAGTGTGTCCTTTGGATCCTCGGCTGAAGGCGCTCGACGCGATCCCCAACGCCTTGGGGAACACTCTCGTGGGGATTGGATTCAGCGCGCAGTGGTTTCTCGCCGTGACGTTCGGAAATCTCGGCGCGATGCGGCTCATGGGTTCTCCCGAAAACACCTCGCGCAGTTACTGGGGAATGGAGAGTCTGCGAAAACAAAGGCATCCTCCTCGCGTTCCCGGAAGTTGCAAGTACAGCCTACAAAAAGAAGTGAAATTGAAAATCAAACTCAGAGAGTTGCAGTGGCAGTCCTCCTCCTTTTCGTCGAAGAAGTCGAAGAAGTCGAAGAAGCGGAAGAGGACTGCACGTGAAGCGCTCTCTTAATATTTTTTTCTTTACGAAACGTACCCTTATACACTCTCTCGCACGTCGCCGGCGCCTCGCCTAACCAGTACACGTACTCCACGCTCTTGGCTTTCTGTCCCATGCGGTTGGTGCGCTTTTCGGCCTGCCTGCGGTCCCCCCAGGACCAGGGAATCTCGGCGAACCAGGTGCGCCTGCAGTTCTGCAGGTTGAGACCCGCCGTTTTGCTAAGACTCACGAAGAGCACTCGGACGTCACCTCTTTTAAAAGCGTCCACCCCGGCGTTGGAGTCCAAAGCGCGGCCGTTGACGCTCGCAAACGTTATGTCGGGGAAATCCTGCATCACGGTCTCGAGCGCGTCGAACATGCACATGTGGAACGCGAACACGATCAAGGGGTCGAGCGGCGTCGACGACGACGTCTCGTTCTCCAAAAGATCGCGCAGCGCCTCGGCCACGGCCGGCGCTTTGGCCGCGGCGCTGAGCTCCCATCTGCGCATCGGCAGCGTCTGCAGCTCGTCGTTTTTTCTCCTCCTCTGCTCCGCGGTTAAAGATCGTTTCCGCATGTCCTTGCGCAGTCTCGCCTCCCTCTCGTCGTAGGCCGCAAAGGCCTCGCGCAGAGTAAGACCCTCGAACTCCCCGGAAGGCGTCAAAGTCTCAAGATGCAAGGCGGCGCGTCTCGTCTCTCTCGTCTCCGGCAAATCCTTGGAGGGACGCGCAATGCAGTGAGTCTGCAACGATCTGAACTCCTCGGCGGCGGACACCCCGTCGTCGTTCCAGCACAGCTCGGGAACGCCGTACTTTCTCTTGCGGTCGCAGTACCGGAACGCAAACTCGGGGAAATCCATCTCGAGGCACTGCATCAGATCCATGTAGGCGTAAAACTCGCGGCATGCGTTGGTCATAGGGGTTCCCGTGAGCAAAAGCGTGAAGGTATCGCGTCGTCTCGTGCAGGCGCGCAGCGCTCTGAAAATCTGAGAGGTTCTGGCGAGACTGCCGCTGTAGGCGTTCTTCGCCAAATGCGCCTCGTCCACGACGAGAAGAGTCGTGGTCGCATCGAGTTTCCCAATATTTCCCTCGTGGCGCAACCAGTTGGGTGTGGCCGTCAGCACGTGCAGAGTCGAGCGCGCGGGGTATCGAGGCGTATCTTTGAGTTTGATCATTTCGTCGGTGTCCACGCCAAAGTAGCCGGCGAGTCCCCACGTCCTGAACTCCTCCCCCCACTGGTGGCGAATTTCCTGGTTGGGACACACGATGACGACGCGGCGCACACCGTGTTCCCGCGCGAGGTGCGAGATCGTCATCAGCGCCTGCAGGGTTTTCCCCAATCCCATGGCGTCGAAAATAGCGGCGCCTCTCTGTCCTCCTTGTCTCAGCGCCACTGCAAAACCCGCGCCTCGCCACTGGTAGTCGTGCACCGTGTCCGGCGAAAAGGATCCGGCGACGCCGTTGGGATTGGATTTCCGCAGCACGGACGCAAAACTTCGTTTCAAAGTGGGAACGAGCTTTTGCGTCCTGCGCGTCAGATCCGCGCGCAGCGTTTCGGCCTGGTACCACTCTTCCGGAGGCCAGGAGGTCTTCCATCGCCATCGTTCCAACAAACGTTTCAGAAGCGGAAGATCGGCCAGATTGCACCCCTCGCGGCAGAAATCCTGGAGCAAATGCCGCTCGTCGTCCTCGTGGTTGCAGTCGCTCACGAAGTGTTGGAAGGCGTCGGTGAGACCGCGCAGCCGCAACTGCGCGTCGGGACGCCACGCGCTCCGCGCCTCCACCACCACATCGTAGCGGAATCGCAGGCGCATTTTTTTTTGCGCTCGCGCCTTAATCTCTGGCTTCACAAACCACCAGAAGATTTTTTTCAAATGAACCCCTCTCCGTGTACCTCTGTGGACCTCTGTGGACCTCTGCACCACACACTTTACACCAGTACAATGTCCAAATCTCGCAAAGCAAAACCCACCGTGTCCCTCGGCAAGCGCAAAGCCGACATGACCCCGGAGCAGCTCGAGCGCGTCGCGCGCAACAAGAGACTCGCCGAGGAGCGCAAGACCAAGGGTGGCGCCGCGCCGAAACCCGGCGCGCGCGGCAAGGACCCTTACTACAAGGTGAATGAGCTCCCCGCTTACGGCGAGGACGCCTACCTCACGTTCACCGAGGAGGACGGTGAGATCACCTGCGATCAGATGTACAACAGCAACAACGGACCGCAGCTGTCCCGCGACGAAGACGCCAACAACGTGTACGCGAACTTTGTCGGCAAGATCTACGTGCTCAAGGACGACGGCAGAACGCGCTCCATTTACCGCGACGGCAAAAAGGTTGGTGAGAAGAAAGTGTACAAACTCAAGCTCGAGCTCGTCGACCGCAAGGGAAACCCAGCGTCCCTGGATGTTCTGAAGGCCAACGAGGCGGCGGTGCAGAAAGCGTTCTACGACCGCCGCGACAAACTCGTGGACGACTACGCCGTGAAATCCATGTACCAGACCGTGGCGGCCAACGCCGAGAGGGACGGTGTGGATCCCAACGATTTCCTCGCCGCCAAGAACGCTCCGAGCAACATTAAGTGGAGGAAAAAGGATTTCGACGGGAAGAAAAAGTTCGTCGACGCTCAGGGAAATATCATTTCCAAGAGCGAGCTCCAGGAGAAGGGAGTTCCGGTTGGCGTGGCCAATTTCCCGTCGCGGATCAAAAGCAAAGTCGACGCCGAGAGGAAGAAGAAAGAACACATCGAGATTGATCTGCTGCAGGATCAGGTGACTGCGGTCAAGGACTACTCGCAGAAAGATCCCAATACCAACAAGCGCATCGTCAAGAACATTTCCTTGGAGGAGTTGTGCGTCGGAGATCGCATCAAAATTCGTCTCGGGGTGGCGGCCTACTGCAACGCGCAGGGGGTCGGGTTTACCTACAAGGGTCCCTACGGGAAACCCGCTGTCATCGAGGTATTTAAATCCGACAAGATGAAGCCGGTGAACATTCACGGCGACGAGAAGACCACTGGAGGAAACGACACGGCCTACCTTGCCTTTCTGGACGCGGAGGACGCGGAGGACGACGCCGAGGACGCCTAAGAGTAAAATCAATACTATAATCATTTAAATAAAAGTGAAGTGATATGACTATGAAACCTCTGGGTTTGTTTATTTTATTGTTGACTACGATTGCGTTTGTCGCGGCGATGGCCTTTGCCGTCGTCACGGCCGGGACCTTCCGGGACAGGCTGCACTTTCACACTCAAAAATGGCAGCGCGCCGAGGTGTACTTGAGCTCGGCGCACTGCAGGGAGGGGGGAAAAAGAAGTAAGTTGGGAGAGTTTCAGTTGTGCGACGAGAGCGAGAAAATTCTGAGTTCCTCTCCCTTATTTCACGCCGTCGTGGACGTGAGCCAGAAAATTCCTCCCGTGCTGGCGGATTTCACGACGGCGCTGAGACAGGATCTTCACCGCGTTGCGCTCACCGTAGGCGTTGCGGTGGTGGCCTGGATGTGGATTAAAAAGTACGTGGTTCCTGCACCCCCTTCCAACGAAGCTGTGTGGTACCCGCACCAGACTCTGCCTGTGTGGCGTCCGCGATCTCTGCCGACGTTTACCGTCGTCAACGATTACTGACGCATGCGACGGTATTCGCGTCGAGATCGGCGAGCCTGGGTCTCGGCGGTAAGGTCCACGTCCACGACGTGTGTAGTTGTGTCGGAAAATCTTTTTCAACCTCGAGACACACCCGACCGTCGGCGTCGGTGCACTCTGCTTTTGTCCACTCAAAGGGTTGTTTCGGGTCGACAGGCAGTATTAAAAGACAATCCTGGAGAAACTCCCGGAACACATCGGCGGACGGACACGCGTACGTTTCCGGTATGTACCCCGAACCGCGCGGCACACAGAAACGCAGCGTCAACGGGTAGCGGAAGGCACGGAAAAATAACATAACGTGAGGTTGAGGTGATGAGATCTGTATTCCCCCCCCCCTCGCCTAGGTCTCGGTACATTATATACGTATTTGCGGACAGTGTTTTTTTTCGTTTTCCCGGGGGGTCTGGCGAGTTTTTATGTGGTCCTCTGAGGGGTCCTCTGAGGGGTCCTCTGAGGGGTTTTCTGAGGGGTCCTCTGAGAGGTCCTCGAAAAAAAAATAGACTATATCCACCCGCCGGATGTTTTGTCGGTATACACGGAAAATGAAAAAATTCGCGATTTTCACCAGTTTACTTGCAGGGGTCTCTGCCTCCGGAGGAGGCGATGGTCAGTGCACCGAAAAGGTGTTGGCGACCAGTAGCACTGCCGCACTCAGTGACGGGACAGGCATAGGGGACGCCTGTTTCGAGGTGCATATCGGTTCTTCTTCTTGGAATCTCGTTTACAAAATGTCCGACGTGGGGTGCGACGCAGAAGGAGCCGGGGTTACCGCCAATCCCGACGGAAACTTCGTTATGATGACGGGAAGTTTCGACGCCGACGGAGCGCCTGTTGCGTCCGATACTTACAAGAGTTTGACCGACGGTTCTGATGTCACGCTTACGACTGCCACTGGACCTAGTGATATGATAGAGGGACCGGCCGAGAAATTTACGTGCAAAGACTGCATGGGTATTGAGGGATACACAGGCGCCGAGACGTTGGACCAAGACTCGGATAGCAGTACGTTCGGTCAGTGTGTGCTGACGTACCAAGGTGTTCGAGATTACATTGCCGATTTGGAGACGCAGCTGGAACAAAAGCAGAACGCGGCCGCACAGGCAGATCTGGACGAAATAAAGGAAGAACTCGACGAACTGCTCGCCACTGCGTCGACTGACGCTACATCGGCCTCGGATGCCATAAAAGAAAAAGTTGAACATCTTTTCACGCAACATGCCGCGGCACACCTTGACGATTTGAGAGTAAAGATCGACACTGCTCTTTATGAGAAAGACAATTTAATTAACTCTAAGCAGAGTGAATTGGAGCAGGCTGAGGCTCTGGCGAGTCAGGCTCAGGCTGATTTGGATAAGGCTCAGACTGATTTGAACACGGCTCAGGATGCTTTGACCACGACTCAGAGTGAATTGGATGAAGCTCTGAGTACTTTGGTCATTGCTGAGAGGGATAAACAAACTCTTCAGGATCAGTATGATGAAGCTGAGATGGATTTGGATGATGCTGAATATGAGAACTCAGATCTTCTGAATCAGTTGGAACAGGCTAACACTAATTTGGCCAACGCTCAGACTGAGTTGGACACGGCTCAGACTCAGTTGGACACGGCTCAGACTGAATTGAACACGGCTCAGACTGAATTGAACACGGCTCAGACTCAGTTGAACACGGCTCAGACTGAATTGAACACGGTTCAGACTGAATTGAACGCGGCTCGGAATGATGTGAGCGGTTTTGAGGGTATTATCGTAGCAGAGTACAATCGTATTCACGGTACAGATCTCAGTCATATCGGCGCTGTGCTTACGGCCGTCACAGCCGCCGGAGGTGACAACCCGACCCCCGCCTCGGTGCTGCAGGCTATGCTCGACACATATCATTTCGATCCAAGTGTTCTTCTCAATGTTTTGGGATATGCAGCGGACTCCAGCGAGTTGCTTGAGCATGTTTTACGCCTGGCAGACATCGAAACTAAACTTGCGTCACAATTTTCTTCATTGGCAGTTGGAAGCGTGGATGCTGGTGAAGTGGAGGCGGCTATTGAGGCTTTGAAAGATTTCAAAACTCAGTTTGAAACTATTCAAACCAGTGTTTTCAATGATTTGCAAAACAATGGACTTCTTGACGCAGTTTACGCCGATGAAGCTGCATGGTTGGCCGCTGGCAAAGATGTTGCGAGTGAATTTAGCCGCATAGCAAGTGCTTTAAAGACTGCTCAGACTAATCTGGAGAATCAACAGCATACCATAAATGCATTGGGAGTGAAAGTAAATAAATTATATGCGATAGGTGAGGCTCCTACCGATATCGCTGGTGCATATGCTACTGTTATAGCTGATATTGAAGAAGAAGAAAAAAAGCATCCCGACGAGAAGGAGTTGGGTAAGCTTCCAGGGTTGCAGGAACGTAAGAAATTCCTACAACTTTGGATCGATGCAAACAGTGCTTACCAGACTGCTTTGCTCGACATTACAAAAGCTTTGCAGGGTGATTCTAGTGCAACAGAAGCGTTGGAGCTCAGTGTCATCCAAGAAGAGATTGGAAAATTGAAAGAAGTTCGCGAAGCGATAGACGGTCTTTACGACAAAAATGGTAATTTGATCGATGCAGATACACCCAAAGAACTTGTTGTTGAAAAAATCAATTACATGAAAGACGTCGTGCAAGCCATTTTTAACGGAGCGAAGGAACACGGTTACATAAATTCCCAGTTCACACTTGAGACTTTTCCGGATAAGGTGGGAAGGTGGGAAGAAGAGATGGTGGTTAATCTGAGTGTTTCAATTCATAAAATTGCAATCAAGTTAACTGCTTTGGAAGCTGAGGTCCAAAATGCTGGTTTAAACAAAGGTCAGATCGTAACAGAGGTTCAAAGCTTAGAGGCTGAAATCTCAACTCTTGAGACTAGTGTGAGTAATTTGCAAAGTCAGTTGCAGACTTTGAATGATTGGGGGGAATCTATTCTTCAAGATTCGTTCTCTTTCAACGATCTTGACGACGATCAGGTTACTATTTATGAAAACCATATTGCCACCGCAAAACTATTGTTGGACGGAGTAGAGGCCTCGGACGGAGTTGCTGCCGTAGAAGGTCTTTTGGCAAAAAAATCTAGACTGGAATTCGAGATCACCAATCTTGAAAGTCAGATCACAGGCCACAAAGACCAGCTTAGACCGTGGTACACTTTCGACGATTATGCTTTTACCTTACAGAGTGATCTTACAATGTTGGATATTAACCTTGACTCTATTGAGAAACTTAGACAAATAGAGGGAATTTTGGCAACTGCGGAACAGGATGCGACGGATAATCCAGAGAATTTGGATGTTTTGGCAAATGTTGATCTGTACCAAAAACAACGTGAGCTTCAGAAGAAAAAAATGGGTGTTGGCAAATTAGCTGCTGAAAAGGTTCCTTGGATTGGCATCTATTATGACTACAATCAATCCCCGAGCAGCGTGGTTGATGTTGATTTTGATACGTTGTCGGCAGATGATCTTTGGGAAAAATTCCAAGCATTTAAGCAGGAAGTCATAGAACATAGTGCATCTGCCAGTGACTTCGCAATCATACAAAATTTGCAGGATACAGAAAGTAGTGTGGAACAAAAGAAACTAGAGTTGGAGTCAACGAAGACTTCGATCGCATATGAAGAAAAATTAAAATTGATAGCAGAAGCCAATTTGCAGGGATACTATCGTCTTCAAATCGCGTTGAACGACGCTTTGTTGAAAGATCCAGCTTACAAAGATCTTGTGATCCCCGATGCGTATCGATCGCAAAGTGAGATTGAAGATATGAACTTCGAGCAGCTTAATTATTATTTTGACATTGAAGAACCTGCGATAGCTTTAAAAATCGCAAAAGCCGACGCGGAGGCTAAGTTGGATTTCACCGGTTTTATCCAAGACGTTGAAATGATGAAGACTGCTCTCGCTACAGCCGAGGAAAATTTGGACGAAAAACGTGAAGAGCTGGCGAATAAAATAGCTGATCTGGAGAGCTTTCATGAAAACGCTGTTCAAGATTTTAGTTATATGAACAGTCTCGAAGAGAAAATAAGTCAATTGTACGCGGAACAAGAAGCATTGTTAACGGATATACACACCGCCGAAACAAATTCGCCAAAGGTTCAACAGCTCCAAGAGGATCTTTCTGTTAAAGGAGCCGACCTCGAGAAAGCTGAAAGCGATCTCGAGACAGCTCAAACAAAACTTGGAAATCTTATGACTAATATAAAGAATGCAGACGCCGCAATTAAAAGTGGTATTGACAATCTTGAGGACACTGCAACCTTTGGGGACAAAATAACTGTCATAACTGACAGAATCAGTAATTTGAACAATGAAGTCGTAGATCTTACCGCTCAGAAGGCGTTGTACGATCAGGTGAAAGCCGATTTGGCAACACAACAAGCGAATGCTATTTCCGAGGATGATATTGGTGAAGATGCCAATACTCTTTTAGAACAGCAACAGGCCATTCTTGATGCACGAGCGGAATTGACTACAGATGACATGGATAACGCACGATCAGCTCTTGATAGTCTAAGAATTGGTGAAAATGCACCATTTAACGGAATATACGGAGCCGAAAAGCAATACCAGGCTGAACTTGAAGTGCTCTCAGATCGGTACATGGAGATGAAAAACCAAAGAGAAGATTTGCAGAACGCAAAAAGTGTTGCTGAGAGTGCAAAAAACAATGCAGCGGACGCATCAGTCATAGCCGGTCTACAAGCAAAGATAGATGAGTACGTTCAACAAATTGCAGAAATCAATGCTCTTGAGTGGTTTAAAGACGGACATCCCGCTGAAGATTCCGATTATGTGAACACGTATCAAGAAACATTAGAAACGATTGTGAACGACCGAATTAGTGCTTGGGAAGAGGATCTCGCTGCGAAGTTACAAGCACACCAAGTTGCCGTCAATGCATACATTAGTGATGCAAACGCGCTTGCAGCCAAGGAAAAGCAATTCCTCGATAAACATACGGGTTTGAAACTACTTCTCGAAAAGAAAAAGAGCGTGTTGCAACTGTTGATAAAAACATACTTTAAGCTGGATGAGCATGGCAATCCAGACCCAGATGACCCAGCATTCCGGGACATATGGCATCCCAAAATATTAGATGTGGAAATGTCTATTGAACAAATCGACAGTTATGCCACAGTAGTGAATGATGGTGGTGTAATCTATCCTTTCGATGGTACAATTTACGCGAAACAAATCGATGCTCAGAAACTGGCATTCAATGAAGTGAAACTTGCCGTGGAGAAACAACAATACTCCTACAATAACATATTCCAGAAATACCAAGATCTGTGGCCAAAGTACAAGGATGTGAAGGAAGCTCTTGCCGAGGCAAAACAAAGTATAGGAGGAAATGAAAAAGACATTGAGTTACAGCTGGCAAGGATTACGCACTTAGAGGGTGTGGAATCAAAATTAAGAGCGGAATTAGTTGCTGCAGGCAATACTTACGACACTCTACTAGGTGAAAAGGACGCTCTGGATGATAAGATTGCAACCATAAAATCGAGTCTTGCTCTTTACGCGGGAGGTGATGCGGAGACAAAAGCCTCTAAGGCTCAAACCGTGGCAGAAAAACTTGATGGTGTTCTTGACGAAGCAGGCGCAACCGTGGTGGACAAAGCCGAAGAAGCGAGGAAACTCGAGCTGGAAATGGACGACCTTATTACTCAGGTTCAAAACTTTGAAATGGTGTTGCACACATTCAATAGAATGAATGGTGATGAGGAAGTGCAAGTTACCGGTAAAAGAACGGGGACTGATGTTTTCAACAGAGACAGCGCCGACGACAGACACAGAATCGACGATCTTATTAAAAAATTGAAACAGGATTACGGTTATTTGAAGAAACACGCCGAGGACACAGAGGGTGCTTTTACTCTTTTCAAAGAGACTGCAACAGAAATGCAAAAACACTATAAGAGTATTAGTGAGGAATGTGATTCATGGGGAATTTAAGTAAAATATGCATATATAAAAACAACATAAATATTTTTTCAGTAATAGAATGACTACGGAGGAAGAGGAAGTGCGGATTCTGCGCGAACTCGATATTGATTTCGATCATCATCTTGTCGATCATACTAACAGTACAGATCTCATTGATGTTGCTGAGTCCTCCGAACTGCCAATTTCTTTCACGGTCGCGGATACGTTCGAGCAAGCGTTGCAGCGCGCTTTTGCCTCCGGAGAGATTTTTTCTGAACCGCCAAATCGACCGCCGAGTCTCCTCTTACGTCCCGTCCGTCCATTTCGTCCTCCGCAACCCTTATCTCGCTTCGTATTGGTCAGAGACTTCTCCTTGGCGCAAGCGCGCGCGCAACTGGCGCAGCCACTGGCGCAGCAGCTGACGCAGCAGCTAACGCAACCGCGTGCGGAGACGTTGATTCCCGTATCCTTTTCCGGGAGTACTTTTCCCGAGGGAGAGTGTGCTATTTGTTTCGAGAGTTTCCAAAACTCCAAAGTGGTGTACGTGCCTTGCCAGCCTTCGCATTCAGCGCACAAAGATCATGTGTTCCACTATCATTGCCTGAACCAGTGGGTGCACAGCGAAACTGCGGCGGGTCGCGCGCGCACATGTCCTCTTTGCCGAGCGTTGTTCTAACGTTTTTTTGCAAGAGAGTGTGTCGTAGGATACCGCGCCGGGTGCCGCGCCGGGTGCCGCGCCGGGTGCCGCGTGCGGATTCCCTCGTTTTTTTTACTTGAGGCGGAGGGTCCCGAGGAGGGTCCCGTGGGTCCTACAGGAGGTTTGTCCTCTATCGCTACTGTCTTTTTGACGACGTTTTTCGTCTTGCAAGAGCACGCGCCGCAGAGCACGCTCGCCGCGCATTTCGCGGCGCGTGTGATCCATACCACGGCACCGAGAAGCGTCCACGCGGAGACGGTATGTGTCTGCAACTCTTCGGCGAGGCGGATGTACGGCGCGGTGTCCACATTAGACCAAGGATGATTGTGCACGGCGATGCAGACGGTGCTGGCCAAGGCGAGACAGAGATGCATCGCGACGACGGTTTTGCAGAGGGACACGCTTGCGCGTCTGCACGCGCTACGCAATGGTGCACAGGTGATCGTCGAGCGCGTCGCTTTCCTCATCCTCTTCCCCGCGGAGCAGTCTTATTCTCGGCGCGACTGACTGCACGGCGCGTTCCAAAGTGGCGACTCGGCGAGAGAGCTGCTCCACTGTACTGGTGAGTTCGGATACTTTGGTCTTCAGATCTGATTTTTCAATCAGCACAGACATCCAAGGCCTCTGTCATGGCGGCAAAGCCGATCTATATAGGACGCGACGAACCTGATATGACGCGGCGCATGAGCGTGCTTTACGAAAACGTGGTGCACCACGACACTTTTCCCGTGTCGAAACTGATTCGCCTCAGCGAGTTGAAACGCCGGGAGAATTTCTCCGAGTACGCCTCGTGTCTCAAGGAACTCATCGAGGCGCTGCGGTCTCCGTCCGCGAGGCTGCAGAAACAACCTCTTTTCCAGTGGTCCGAGTGGGGACTCGAGTCCTGTTGTTTCCGATTCGAACTGCACCGCGCTCTGAGCCGCATGCACGACAAATACGCAGAGGTGCACGCCGAGGAGCACGCCGAGGTGCCGCAGCATACCGACGAGAGTCGAATGCGAGCGCTGCAGGCCTCGCTGGAACTCGTGAAGAATCTGAGCCAGTGGACGGCGCAGCACACGGAACTGAAGCGTTTCCCTCTGATGCACATAAATTACCTGTTGAGTCTCGTGGCGACGAACAAGGCGTTGGTGTTCAAAAAAAGATACGAGAGATTGTACTCGGAGGAGTGGCAGCACGGTGGCGTGCACTCCACAATGCAAAAGGCGAGAGAGTGTATTCGCGAGGCCTGCCGTTTCGCCACTTCCGCGGCGCTGCTTTGGAAAACCAGCGCGCAGGAGACCTGCTGCGCGCTGACCCCTTTGGAAAGGGAATGTCGCATCGCTTACTTCAGCATGTCGAGTCTGTGCGGTTCCACCTTCCAGGAACGATTGGATTACGCGAGCGCAAGCGCGGAGCACGACAAAAAATGCGCAGAGGTGATGGAACTGAACGATCGGCTTTATTTTCTGACACCGAATCCCGTCGAAGCGCCAGAGCACGCCGGCGTACAAGATATACTAAAACTCACAATTTAATATTTTTTTTTTCTTCTTAAAGTCCTTTAAAGAGAGTCCTCCTCAGAGTCCTCCTCAGAGTCCTCAGAGTCCTCGGAACCTGAATCAATACGTATAGCCACACTTTTTTCTATTCTCCTCGTCTCCCTCTCTCGTCGTCTGTGACACGCTCTGCAGTAGTAGTGACTTTGGCTCGTGGACTCTACCCTGCGAGAACACCCCTTGCTGCGACACACCGGTGCCTCGTCGTCGTCGTCGTCGTCGTCGTCCTCGTCGTCCTCGTCGTCGCCAAAAGGCATGTGAAGTCTGTCGTGGGAACCCCCGTGATCTTCGTCAAACTGTCTCAGAGCCTTGGCAAGAGGACCTCTGGCGTCCACGTGCCTTGGCAAAGCGCTCGACGAACCTTCGCCGAACGCGTTGCCGAACTCATCGATCTCATCATCAAAGTCCTGTTGCTCAGAGTGCTGCTCAGAGTGCTGCTGCTCGGAGTCGGAGTCCTGCTCGGAGTCGGAGTCCTGCTCGGAATCCGATTCCTGCTCGGAGTCGGAGTCCGGTCGCATCGGCGCCAATCCCAACTCTTCGTCGTTGTAGTCCACGGCATCCTCCATCACAGCGTCGTCGTTTTCGTTTTCTCTCTTCTCCTCTTGCCTGGCTTCCTTGGCCTTTTCGACGAGTTCGTGGTACTCTCTCATGGGTTGGTTGCCACACTCCTCGCTGAGAGGAAATCTGAACCTCGCCAGCGTTTGCGGAGGCATTTGTTTGCAAAAATCTTTGTACTTGGCCATGATCTGCTCCTTGGTGTTGGTCTCGTCGAATCCCCACCGCGTGGAGTAGAACTCCCCGTCTTTGCAGCACAACAGTTGCCAGTCGGCAAAGTGACTCTCGTCCGCAAAGGATCCCCTCATGGCCGTCTCCACGTTCTTCTGAGTGAGTTTTTCGGCCATACCTCTCCCGTGCGCCAGCGCCGACCCCGTGGTGTGCACCTGATTCTTCCCCAGCCTGGTTTTTCTCCTTCGATTCGGCGTGGCTGTGATCCAAGATCCAATGTACTCCCTGAGACACCTTCCGTCGTAGAACTTTTGGGGTTCCGGCACAAACATGACCTCGTACTGCGTGGACTTCTCCCACAAAGTCTCGTCGGCGCGCTGCCTCGTCCCCGGCACTCTGTTCAAGTAGTCGTTGTCCCCCTCGTCGTAACTGGTGTAGTGCGGCTGCGTCCGCTGCACCTCTCTGATCCTCTGCTCGACGATTTTCCTGTCTCTTCCCCTTCCCGTGTACCTGTCGCTCAGAGCGTCCTGCATCGCGTCGAAGAACACGTTCTGCGGGATGTCCATGAACGCTCGCGCCACGTCCGTCGGGGACAGCTCCGCGTCGTCCTCCTCCTCGAACTCTCTGAGCTTCTTCTGCTGCTCGAACAAAGGAAGAAACACCGCCACCGAGACGCCGACGACGCGCACCTCTCCTCTTTCCAGAGGGTGTTTTAGCACCTTGACGCACTCCGTGGTTTTCCTGTCAAACTCGTCTCTGCCGCTGGCGTCCACTCTCTTCTCCACAATGGGGAATCTGTTTCGGTTGCGCACCCACTCGTCCAGAGTGTAGACCGCGTCGCCGTTCGAGGGGTCCGAGGGGTCTCCCACCCCGGTGCACTTGTACTTTCCAAACGCCAGTTTCGTGTTGCACACGCGGTCGAACAACCGCTTCGTATCAAAATCCTTCACGTCCACTCCGTTCGTCTTGAGCGCGGCCGTCAGCTCCAAAATGAGCTCCCTGGGGTAGTCCATCGTCTGAAACTTGTACTCGTTCTTCTTGCCGCAACTCCAGGCCGTCCAGATGTAGTTCGGGTCCAGCTCGTTGGTCTCGGACATCTCCTTGAACGCCTCCAGAGCTCTCTTCTCCTCCTCACCGTGCTGCTTCCTCGTCAGCACGTCGAAAAGCGCCTTGGTGGTCTTCAGGTCGTAGTTGATGCCTAACACCTCCCCGGCCAGGCATATGTAGATCGCGTGCAAGGCGGTGCGCAGCTGCACCGTGCGGCAGAACTTGAATCTCCACATCTCCTCGTCGACGAAAAGAGGAATCTGTCCCGTCTCGGTGCGGCAACCTCCTCCAAAAATGTAGTAAATGCACATGCGCACGTGAAGCGCGCGCGCCACCTGGTTGATCATGCGCCTTTTCCTGTCTCCGACCTCCACGACGCACCCGTGCCTCGCCAGATAGTCGGTGATCTGCTCTCGCTTCATGTCCACGATGGTCGTGTTGAACTGAATGTCAAACCCCGCAATGTACTTTTCGGCGATCACGATGAGATCGCGCTCCAGAGACATCAGGCGGCAGTCCTCCGAGGCCGCGATGCGGTTGAGCTCGCCAGGGTTGACGCTGCGCTCCTGCACGTCGGCCTTCGAGATCAGAGGCACACCCATCAACACGTTGGTAGTATTGCCGTTCTTGTCGAGCAGCGTCGTCTGCGTCAGGCGCTTCACGTGCTCCACGAGATGCCTGTCCCAAAAGGCCTGCTCGTGCTCGTCCGCGGTCCACTCCTCGTTGAAATTGCTGATGACACAACCGTCGGTATGATTGTGAATCGTCACCGTCACGGTACCCACCATCTGACCGTTCTCGTCCTGCACGATCATCGCTCTCGCGCGCGCCGTGCTGCCGTCGAGCGACATTTTCATGGCTTGCACAAACTCTGTAAATCGACTCATCATCTCGTCGTTAATGGTCACCAGATTGCGCGCGTAGTCCTTCAGATTGGCCTGTCCCGCGGTCGCACTCTGAGACCCCGAAAATCCAATACGCTCCGGCGCCACCGTCTGCTTCATCATCTTCTGCTGGTAAGACTTGCCTGCTCCCTTGGGTCCCACGACGGCAATGTGCGGAGTCGTGGATCCGTGCACCATATCTTTGCTGTGCGCGTCTCTCGCCGAGCCGTTGATCACGACGTCCAGCAGGTGCGCCAACCTCATGTTGCTCGCAATGTGCATCTGATGGTAAAAACTCGAGTTCTTCTTCACGAGAATCGCGTCCTCGAGCCAGGCGTCCGGGTCGATGAGGCACACAAAAATCGCCTTGGTAACGTCGGCGCAGGGTTGCATCTTCCCGTTCTCGTCGGACTGGTACACTCTGTTCATCGCCGGCCAGACGACGGATCTGGTGTAGTGAAGCACCGAACCCTTCTGTCCAAGCATGTGCGCCGTGATGTCCCTCCCCTGATCTCTCTGTCCCTGGAATCCCTGGTAGGCCTCCGCGTTCTCGATGAGATAGTTGCGCGCGCGCGTCATGTCGGAGGACTCGTTGCCGTACTGGTCGGGACCGTCCTGCAGCATCTTCGGGTTGACTCGTTTGTACTGCGCCATGAGCTTCTTCATCGCGCCGAGGTTGGTGCGCCGCGTCACCAGATCCTGATCCAAACTCTTGTTCTCCTGGTACCACGTAGTCTTGTCGTAGAGCTCGTCCGAGACCGGCGCAGGCTCGGCGAAGGGGTCCTGGTTGTTGCCACCCGCCTCTGCCTCCTCTCCCATCGCGGCAAAAACAAAGGGGTCCCTCTTTTTCCTCAGTTTGACGGAAAAGAGCGGCACGTCTCTCCTTTTGCAGATTTGGCGTATCATCTTTTTCTGGTGCAGACTGTCCGCCTCGGTAGGCCAGGCGCCGTGCTTCGAGACGCGCACGACGTTGGTGTTCGAGTGCACCCACGTTCCAAACGTAGGCGTCGCAAAAAAAGAACTATTGCCGCACAGCGTCTCCTTTCTCGACAATCGCTTCGCGTCCTTCCACAAAGTGTCGCAGGGAAACACTACGGTCAGTCCCTTAGCGTTTCCCTGCTTCGTCCGCGTCGGCGTCCACTCCGAAACATCTTGCCGCTGCTGCCGCTGCTGCCGCTTTCTCCTCTGGTCCTCCGCTGTCGCTCTCTTGCGCTTGCCGCTCGAAGAACTCGAGGAGGAGCTCGAAGAACTCGAAGAACTCGAGAAGGGGTCCTCCTCCGGGTCCTCCTCCAGATTCTCCGGGTCCTCCGGACTCTGCTCCATGTAGTACACAGGCACAACGCGTTGTTGGCTCCTGCTCTGGCCGGCAAACGTCGCCACGGCGGCGCAGAACTCCTCGAAATGCTCATGCCTTTTGAAAAGAACCATGTGCCTCCTCCTCTCGGCGTCGTCGTACATGGTCTGTCCGAGTTCCTCCACCTCGTCGTCGTCGAGATCCGTGTGGTCCTCCAACGTGGCCTCCTCGTAGTCCCCAGATCCCTCCGCAAAGCACCTCGCTCTGTCGCTCGTGTGCATTCGCGTCACGCAGAACATCTTGTTGTCCGAGGTATCCGCCGCGTTGAGAAACAAACGATTGTCGCCTCGCATCTCGGCCGAGCTGAGTCTTTTGCATCCGCACGCTGCGCGCAGAGCGTAGAGCAAATGCAGATCAGTAGTCCTGTTCGGCACCATCACGGTCGTCTGGTTCATAATAACGTAGGCCGGCGCCGCGTCCATTGCGTGCTGAGGCGTGCACAAATTCGCAATCGCATGCGAAAAAAATCCCTTGCGCACAATCTTATTGCAATCGATTCTGGTGAACCTGCTCGGGTTTTTGGGACAAAACTTGTTGTCTGCAAAGTAGTTGCCGACGTCTCCGATCTCGGCCTTGAGCGCCTTCACCGCCGAGTGCAGCACGGTGCCTCTCTGGTGCGGGTTCGCAAGACCGTTCTCCACCGCCATGGAGAAGGTGAAGGAGAGCGGGTTGTAAAAGCACATCGGGTTGGATATTCCCATCCTCGAGTGCGAACCGGACCTTGAGTCCTCCACGTCCGTCTCCCCAATGGACATGGCCAGAGACTTTTTGAAGTTCATCAGAGAGGGTTCGATGCTGTTGATCTGGAAGGGAATATCCGAGTCCATTTTGTCGCTGAAGGCCTCGTGCCGCTTCAACATCTTTGCGATTTTTTTGGCGCGCTCCGACCGCATGTGAATCACATGCATCAGCGCGGCGCACTGATGTTTGACCGACTGCTTCTTCTTGTCGTTGTACACGAACATATCCTTGTGCGCCTGCACCACCACCCACAGCCTGTAGTAGGTGTTGAACTTGTTCACCCCCACGGGAACGTTCACGGTCTCAATGAGCACATCGACCAGCGAGTCGTTGTTCATGAGCGCCGCCTCCTCCCTCACCCCAATGACACCCGGTTTCACCCCGGCTCCCGTGTAGCACAGTCCCGTGACCAGATCCAGGAAGAAACCAATGCCGTGGATCGCGTAGTGCTGGGAGGTCGTCGTAGGCTGCTTGCACACCTCCTCGAAGCAGGTGGCGTTCGGCATGCAGACGTCCTCGGACCACAGAGGCAGCGTCATGACCCAGCACGCGTTCTTGTTGTTCACCGAGGGACACTCACACGCTCCGCCTGGCTGCTCACAGCTCGGCTGCGACGGGTCGAGGTTGTACGCGAAGGCGTCGCACGAGTGTTTCAGACTCTCCGCGCACACCGCGGCAAGCCTCTCCCGTGCCATCTGCATGTTCGTGGTGGCCATTGCGGCAGCTCTTTTCACTCCAAAGGTGTTTTTTTCAAAAAATCACCACGTTCCGCGCCAAATTTTCAAGATTAGGTACTTAAAGTACCAAACACTCAATATTCTCCTTTTTTACATATGGTCATGGGGTGCTGTCCTTATACTATTTTCAAAAAAAATCGCGCGAAAATTGTGACTTTTTTCCCGCACAGTACGCACAGTACGCACAGTAGACGCAGTACACCAT
>MDSZ01074522.1_pt1 | contig 19399 bp, 8 predicted proteins | sample 811201 | NCBI WGS metagenome assembly MDSZ01 (sample SAMN05326647, study PRJNA326480) | marine metagenome | isolation source: seawater | place: Indian Ocean: North | collected 2010 | reverse complement strand
CATCTGTGTGTGATTCCATTAGAGATTCATCGGGAGATAAGAGAGAGAGAGAGAGATCCTTTTTCTTTAAAGTGACAGAGAGAGAGAGAGACGAAGAAGAAAGAAAGATATAATGGCGATACCAAAAGTGCCGTCGTTCGTCGAACGCGCGACCCACAACAACCACAACGAAAGCGGGTATTGGTGCAGCAGCAGCGCGTCGTCGTCGGACGCCGACGACGACGACGATGATGATGCGTCCGATGATGAAAATGCATCCAAAGGGAAAAAAAACAAAATGGATACGACGAATTTTGGTCTAGGCACAAAAAAAGAAACGAAAAGACATACTACTACGAAAAACAAAAGAAGAGACTTTGGCGGCGGCGCGCCGCTCGCGTCGAAAAGAGTCGACGCCAAGACGACGACAACAACAACAACAACAACAACAACAACAACAACAACAACAACAACAACAACAACAACAACACTATTACGAATCGAATCCTTGACGGATGAACTGATAGCCTCCCTCAGACCGTCGAAACAGTCCGAAAAGCGACGACGATTGGTCTTCGAGAAGATGGAACGGTTCGTGCGAGAGTGCTTTTGCGATCATCATCATCATCATCATCATCATCGAACACCACCACCGATCGTCGTGAGCGCGTTCGGCTCGGTTCCATTTGGAACGTATTTACCGGACGGAGATATCGACATGTGCGTATTAGGCGATCACGACGTGTTAGACTCGCAGTCGTGGCCGGAAACGTTGAGCGCGTTTATAGCGAGGAAGGAAAGAGAAGAGAAGGAGAGCAAAACGAAGAAGATGCATGATGCTTCCACGCGTACTAATGCGAACGACAACAACAACGATAATAACAATAACGACGACGATAAAGTAGAAAAAAACAAAGAAAAAGAACAAAAGAACGACGAAGAAACGGATGAATATCATCCTTTAGAGGTGAAAGATATCGTGGTCATTCACGCGGACGTGCGCTTGTTGAAGTGCGTCGTCGACGGCATCGTCGTCGACGTGAGCGCGAACCAATTCGGCGGTTTAGCTACGTTGGCCTTTCTAGAAGAAGTGAACGCAAAAATCGGGAAGAACGATTTGTTTAAACGATCGGTGATTTTGATTAAAGCTTGGGCGCTTTACGAATCGCGCATACTCGGCGCGCCGTACGCGTTATTGTCCACGTACGCGTTGAAGACTTTAATCATTTGCGCTTTACGGAGGAACGCCACCGACGACGACAACGAGCAGGGGAAGAGGAAGAAGAAACCAATCGAGACGCCGTTGGACGTTTTGAGAATATTCTTTGAGTTCGTGTCGAATTTCCCGTGGGAAACGCACGCGGTGACTATTTTTGGCGACGTCCCGGTGGAGAAATTGGACAAGGTGTCCGTGAGAGATTTCTGCAGAGGCCCGAAAAATTACAGCAGAAGCGACGACGATAACGATAACGACGACGATTTACTCGGAGTGTTAGATGATACCTTCGTGGATACGATGTTGAAACGGTACGGCCCAGATTCGAGACCGGACGCGCACGTTTTGTTGCACGGTCCGAACGGGAAGAAAGTTCCATTTCGTCGACGCGCGATTGGCGCGAAGCATTTGCACATCCTAGACCCATTATCAGAGACGAACAATTTAGGACGTTCAGTTTCGTTGGGCAACTTTGCAAGAATTCGAGCGGCGTTTCGATTAGGCGCAGAACGGTTGAAAAGGTTGGAGATGGAATCGGACCCTGAAAATGTTACGAAAGGATTCGAGTATTTCTTCAAAGTCGCCTTGGCGAACCGAGGTGGGAAGTTGGCGAGTTGCGTGGGAGAGGAAAACGAGAAGTTTATCATCGGGCCTTCCACGCCGACGACGAACGCGCCAACGAATACTTTGCACGTGAAAAAACCATCATCTCTCGGTTCATCTTCGCCGTTTCTTCATTCCCACTCCGTCGCGGACGATTTGGTGGCGTTGAAATCGCCTCGGGCGCCGTCACCGAGCCAGAAAGAAAGTATTCCGAACGAAGACGACGACGATGACGAGGAAGAAAAGATTCGCTTGATGCTAGACGATTTTGAAGAGAAAGACGCGCACGGAGAGAGGGGTTTATTTTGGGGTCGATGGGATGGACCCATAAAGCCGAATGCTTTGCCGCGAGCGTTGTCCTCGGCCGAAGCGAGAGTGGAGATTGAGAACGCGCACAAAGCGAAGTTCTCCTCGAGTAGCGATGAATCGATGTCGCCACCGAGTTCAGACGCGTCTTCGCCGGTTATTTCGCCGCCGCGATCCGAAACTGGTGATTCTACGACGGATTCCGCGGAATATTCCGGGGACGATGCAAGGTCTATGACGTCGATGGGATCGGATAGTAACACCACGACCTCATCGAACGGAAGCATGCCGCCGAACTCACCGTTATCGCCTTTGGACAAGTATATGCCCATGTTCAAGAATAAAAATTCTTCGTCCGGTGGTGCTTCTATACCACCCCCGATTGAAGAGTCGAAGGATATCATCACGGGCTGTTTGGAAACCATTCACAACCACTTGAACTTTGGCATAGAAATGCAACGATTGGCGATTGAACGACAAAATGCGGCATTGAACAACGCGATGATGATGAACAAACGCACCATCATCGCACCGCCACTACCACCACCGACGCCACCGCCCTTGCCGTCCTCGCCACCGCAAAGCAGCACTGCTTTTGTGCCTTTGGTTCCGTCCATGCCTCCGCTGCCTCCGCCTTTACCGCCTCAACCGATACCAAGCCCAATCACCGCAGTTAAAGCACCGTCTGTCGTCGTTCCGAGTCCTGTGAATGTTTCCACGTCGCAAGCGAAAAAATTGTCGTTGATGAATGTTCGACCAAAGCCGAATCCGATACCGTCGACGACGCCTTCAACGACAACGAAGACTATTCCAACGGTGCGAATGCCATCGATGAATTGGAAAGTGGCGTGCGGCAACTCGACGAATTCGACGTCTGCGACAAACGCGCCGACGCCGAAAAAGATGACGCCGACGACAACAATAACGAGAAAAGCGGCGGATTCCGTGGTTGATGCTGCGAAAGTTATTTCAGCGAAACTCTCGGAGCAGGAGCAAGACGTTGAACTCGAGTCTTTGAAGTCTTCTAACGAAACCATCGTCGCCGCTGAGGGAAACAACGACGACGACGACGACGACGACGACGAAACTGGAAACGTGTCCATGGTGGAAAGCGTGGCGTGGGTCCACGTCGCTCGCGGTGGCGCCGCTCGTCAAGCGCAATCGAGCGTCGATGACGTAGATGTGCAAAAGGAGCAAACGTCTACTCCCGAGCCCCCGGAAGAGAAAAAAGCGTCAAAGAAGACTGGTAAATCTTGGGGAAAGAAGACGAAGAAAATACAAGCAAAAGAAGCCGCGACCGAAGTCTTCGTCAACAACGACCTTAGGTACGAATGCGACGAAGAGATCGAAGGGGAAATCTCCAAAGGTCACTCGCCCGCTCGGTGCAAATCGGTACCTTTACAACCTTCGTGGGGACCGAAAGGCACCGTGTGTTTAGATACGCTTCGAAAGGTTGCCGAGAAGAAGACGACGAGCAAGAAAACGACAAACGTCTCACCCCCAAATTCCGTTTTGAGCGAAGACGGTGGCCTTACTTTTGACGAATCCGATGTCCAAATTGCCTTCGAGGCGGCCAGAGTATCCTTAAAAGGCGTCTGGGCCGACGACGACGCCCCGGCGCAGCAGAAATCAAAAAGCGCCAACAGTAGTCCGCGAAACAAGAAGAAAATCGTCCCGGCACTGGAAACGTCGTGCGAAAAAAGCTTCCCGAAGTTCGGTTCTACTACTACTACTACTACTACTACTACTACTACTACCAGTACTTCGGCGACGACACGCGGTCCCGCCGCGCAACGCAACACGCGCTGGGCGTCCATTCTGTAAGAATAGCGCGCGCGCCTTATTATACAACATACTTATACAATAATTACGCACGAGAGAGAATACGTATAGTACTCCATTACGCGTCGTACCATCATCGTCATCCCATCGAAAGAGAAAGAATGCTCGTACACACACACACACGCATAGTATTACTAGAGATTTTATTAAAGCAGTGTTATGTGTTTACGGCACTCCACGCCGCGCGTTTGTATGCTCTTTTCTTTGCCTCCTCGTGGTGGTGGTGGTATGGCCGTATATATACTCTTTTGTGCTGACGTGTATTTTCCAAAAGATTTTTTCCGCCGCCGCCTTTGTATAATTTCCGCACATCATCATCACGCGTCCAAAGTGAGAACCGCGCGCGTAATAAGATTTCACCGCCATGCAACCAAGAAGAGTCGCTTTAAAAGTGTTCCTCTTCGTTCTCGTCGTTTTCTTTGACGCGACGACTCGTCCTCGCACGACAAAAAATGATGACGATGATGATATCTCTGTTGGCATTCATTTTTTTGTAAGCGCGATCGAATCTGAGTTTTACATGGATTGGGAAAGCGGATTCCCCGATGGATCTCCCGTTTTGGATCCGGCGCAGGAGCCATCGTTTTCGTTAAACCAGGTTTCAGACGTGGCAACGTGCCGCACGAGCGGAGGGAACGAGATTACGGAGTGCAAGTGCGGGGTGAACGGGTACTCGCCGCGGAACTGTGAGACGTACTACGGCAATTCGTCGTTGCACTCCCAAACGGTCGTGACGGGAGTCGATTGGGCGCGCAAAGGCACGGGCGTGCTTAAATATTACGCGGACGGTCGCGAACTCGGCACGCGAAGTTCCGTGCCGAGTGGTGAATACGCGTCGAACAGATGCGAGCTCGGCACGATCCCTTACAGGTACGACGCCGGTGACGACGTGTATTACACGGCGAGCTTTTACCTCCCGTCTCGATACTGGGATGAGAGTACGCTCTACTCCATCATCATCACCCAGTGGAAAATAACGGACAATCCGCACGGCGCGTTGCGCGTGAGCAACCTCGGAGATTACAAATTATATTACGAAGGTGGATCGTTAGTCGATAATACAGAAATCGGAACGGCGAAGCCAGACGCGTGGAACGACGTAAAGATTTACTATAAAAAATCGTTATCGTCGGACGGACGAATTCGCATCTATCTCAACGGAGCAAAGGTTTTCGAACACGAGGGGAAAAACATGTTCGGCCGTCGAAGTGATGGTTCAGGTGGGTACTTGAAGTTTGGGATGTATACGGAGATAAGAAGCGAGCGAGTGATATATTTTGACGCCGTGAGCATGACCAGCGGACGTCTGCCCACGGGATTTACCACCGAGCAGGAATGGGTCGATGAGCACCTTCATCTTCCGACGGCAACGCTCGCGGCACCCGCTAATTCGCTCTCACTCGCGTCTGGTGATGCGATCTCTTTAACGGCAGACGTATCAGACCCTGGGAGTGCAAAACTTGGTATTCCGGGCGGAATTTCCAAGGTGGAATGGCATGTACACTTGGGGAGTAAGTTGTGCAAAATAGCCGAAGCGACGTCCTCGCCATTCGGGGGATCGTGGGCCCCGCCTGAAGATGGCACGTACGTGATATCAGCGAGCGCGATAGATTCCGATGGGAATATCGCTAACACCACGAAAAATACCGTATACGTAGGGAACCGTGCGCCAGAAGTAACTATCGATTCCCCCGGCTCCGGTACTGCTTTACCTTTAACGGGAGCGACACTCGTGAGAGTTTCTGTATCTGATCCCGACGGCACAATCGCTTTTGTAACTGTTACTGCCATTGATGATGATGGGGGAGTTGTATTCGCGCAAAACGCCTCATTTGTGAGCGCAGGTGTGTACCAAGTGGAATGGACGCCCTCCTCGAAAGATGGATACGCGATCTACGCGAAAGCCAGGGACAACGGCGGAAAGGACGGCACGTCTGCGTACGTAAACGTCGTCGCTGGTGCGACTACAGGTTCTTCCACCTTAACCGCTATTGATGATGCTGCTCTAAAAGGCAGAACTAGTGACAGAGACCAAAACAATAATTACGGCTCCGTAGAGTTGTGGATGAGGGAGGAAGACGAAACAGATGGCGAACAATCTATCGTCAGCGTATTTAAATTTGACGCGTCATCTTTGGCGACGTTTGCAGAGATACGATCAGCAAAGTTGCGACTTTACGTTAACCAAAAGTCAGGCGATTCAAGTGACTATGCCGTGTACAGCACGGTTGGTTCGGAAGCTTGGGTTGAAGAATCAGTGACTTGGAACAACGGACCGAAGAAAAAAGATAAAATCGCCGTGACTTTCGTATCGTCCGCCGGTGAGTATCACGAGTGGGACGTGACGACGCACATCGACGCAGTCGTGAAAAGTGGTTCTGGTTTAGATACTGTGACGTTCTGGGTGGAAGGAAACGAAGCTGGAGACGGCGGGTATGGTTTGGAGTTCGACAGCTGGAAGAGAACTAACCAGCCCAAACTCGTCGTGACGTGGAGTGATTTGGTCGTTCCTTCCATCGCCGCGCCTCCCGCGTCCACGGCGTGTCCCGTCGAGGCATCCATCACGAATACCTCGCCGCCACCCTCGCAAGGAGAAACGAACGACGACGGCTTGTTCTCATCGGCATCTACTACGGCATCGCCCGGTCTCTTCTTCTTCTACGGTCTGATTTCTTTGTGCGTCTTGTGCTTTCCTCTGTTATGACGCGGTTACGGCACTCCGCTTGTGCACGGGGTTTTTCTGAAGACCTCTTTTTTTTACGTACCACTACGTGAAAAACCTCTGCGTTATTATTATTATTATTGTGACAGTTTCATCGTGCCATCTTTCGTGTTGTGAGGGAGTGCCGGTGTTCGCGTTGTCGTGTTGATTTGATTTTATTATATATGTATATATACGCGTATTTATTGATTTTATTTATGGCACCACCACCTTTCGTCTCAAAGAGTCTTCTTCATTTTTCGTCGTTTCGTCATAAAAAATTCATCATCACAAAAAAAAAGAGAGACGTTTTAATATATGATGGAAGAAGACAAAGACGACCAGTACTTGACGGACGTGCTCTCGTATTCGGCCGAGCGCTTGGCAAAGGTAAATCGCGAGTATTATTACGTTGATTATTAGTATTATTACGCGAGTATTGTGGTGGTGTATATCGTTGTTGCGGGGTGTTTTTCGACGACGACGACGACGAGAGCTTTTTCGAATCATCAAATGAATCATCAAATGTATTCGTTCCAATAAAACGACTGACACTGAAAGCGCCGCTGTGTCTTCTTCCTTTTTTAAACCCACGACGACCAACACACAACACAATAGGAACCAGAGCGCTTGCGCGTGGAACTCGCGCGCTTGGAGAAGAAGCAAAAAGAGGCGGCGATAAAAAACTACCGCGCGTTTCTCGCGGCGCATTCGGCGTACGATGTCGTGCGCGATCGGGTTGAAAACGCCAGAGGGGACTTGTCGCACGTCGCGCGAGACGCGCTGCCGGAACTGAAGAAATCGTGCAGAGATTTCGCGAAACGAGCGGAAAGCGTGGCACGAGCGCGAGCGGTGAATCAACAACTGCTGAATCGGGTGCCTGGGGACATCTCGGACATTCTGGAGATTCCGCAGACGCAAGAGCAATGCGGGAGGAACGGCGCGTACGACGAAGCGTTGGATTTAGAGTTGTACGCGGAACGGTTGAGAGCGAGCGTACCGGACGTGCCAGTGATTGATGATTTGAGAGAAAGCGCGAGGATGGCAAATAAGAAGATGTTGAAGAAGTTGTTGGTGAGGTTGCAAGAACCGATTCAGTTGCCGGAATGTTTGAGGATCGTGGGACACGTGCGACGGTCGAAGTACTTTGGAAACGAAACCGCGCTGAGGAGAGCGTTTTTGGCAAGGAGAGAAGTGTTCGTGAGGAACGCGTGCGATGAGGTGAGAAGGTGGTTGTCGCCGTACGATCGAGCGAAGAAGTTGACGGATGTGCACAGAGTACACGTGTTTGACGTGGTGACGCAGTATCGCGCAATCTTTAGCGACGGCGACGATACGAACATTGATACGGGAGTAACAGCGAGCAACAATAGCAATAGCAACGTAACCGCGGATGAATCGGCGATTTTATTATCCGTGTGGTCTTCGCAAAGGGCGGAATCGTATAAGAAGGCTTTAGACGAAACGTTACAACGAGTTGACGAAGGAGGCGCGTTGGCGTCTGTTTTCGAACACTGCGAGTACTGCGGGAACTCCTTAGCTCGAGTTGGCGTGGAAACGAGACCTTTATTGCGGGAAGTGTTTGAAAAACACGCGCTTCGAATCTTTGAAGACGCGTTAGTTGCCGCTTCGGAAGCGTTTGAGAAATCGTTGAGTACGCACCGATGGATTACGTATGACTTAGCAGCAGCGGGGGGAACGACGCCGTCGACCGAGAGCGACGCGACGAACAAAGACGCCAACGGCGAATACGCACCGCCCCATTCTCTCTTAGAACACGCCCCGGTTGCTGCTTTCATCAACGGCATTCTCGCCGCTTTCAACGAAGTCCGGCTGTTAACTCCCAAATTGCGAGGCTGTAAGAAACCCTTCGCGAGGAGTTTGCGAAAAACCTTCGACAACGGTCGCAAGAGTTTGAAACACAGAGACACCACCGCCAATGCAGAATTAGTAGCGTCGGCGTCCAGCGGTCATCAATCGTCCAACAAAAAAAAAGACGCGTTCAAAGACGCCGTCGACGCGTACGAGTCGGTCGCCGCCCCGTACGCGTCCGCGTGTTTCGCGAGACTTTTTTCTTCTTCTTCTTCTTCTTCTTCTTCTCAAGTCGTCGAAGATCTTTTGGTCTAATACTACTACTACTAAATATATATATATATATAAAGTGTGTGGAGCAGGAGGAGTGTAAGAGTGTGTGCGTCTGCGTTGGTGGTGTGATTATAGGTGTCATCAAAAGGATGCGCGATTATTTTTGTACCAATACTACTACTACTAACGTGTGTGTGTGTACTCTTTTCTTTTCTTTTCTTCACCCATGATGAAACCTTAAACCCTACATTGTTTTTTGTTGGGGAAAAATCCCTTCACATTTTGCCCCCATTATTTATACAAAGACGCGCGCGCTTTAAATAAAGCGCTTTAAGATCAATACGACATGACATCATCGTCGAAAACTCCAAAAAGTGCGTTGGTGATTATGGTATTCGCGTGGTGGTGCGTGCTGTTGGCGTGCCATCCTCGCGTCTTCGTCGTCTCTTTAGAAGAAGAAGAAGAAGAAGAAGAGGCATCATCATCATCGACTTCGATGATGCGATCCGCGGCATCCAATCCTCCTTCGTTATTGGACGCGCGCGACCTGGCGAATAAAATGCTCGACATCACCACCACCACCACCACCGCCCAGCCTGTTTCGGACGACTTTGACGACTTTGACGAAAAGGACGACTTTTCTCGACGACGACGGCATAATAATAACCATCATCATCGTCAAAGAGTCGTCGAGGACATTCGAGACGAAAGCGTCGATATCCGACGGCACGATGCGATTGGAAACCTTTTGACGCGCGATGTTTTGATGGAAGAGATGACAAAAACGACGACGACGAAGAAGACTTTGTCTGGTGGTTCGAAAAATACACCCCCACATAATAACGTAATAACGATTGAATTGGACGACGACTTTGACGACGACGACGAAAACGACGACGAAGGAACACGTAGTAGTAGTACTAAAGGACGACGACGACGTAGTGCACGTACGCGACGACGTTTGGACGCTCGATTCGAAGAGTGGTTGCGAAAGTACCCGGAACGAGCGGCGTCGTATTGCGACGACGACGACGACGACGACGACGAGAACAACAACAATAACAACAACAACGAAGAAGCGGGGCGAAAGGAAGAAGAGGAAGAAGAGTCGTCGTCGGCGGCGGCGTTCGATTTTAAGACGTGTCCTCAGTCGTTCGTCAGGGAACGGATTTATCTCGAAAACCTGAGAAGAGTGGAGAGACACAACGAAGCGTTAGAGAGAGGATGGCCGACGGAGACGAAGTTAGAGCTGAGCGCCGATAACCCGTTCGCGGATTTAACGACGAGGGAATACGAAACGTTGATGGGCGAAACCGGGATGAAGAAACCCGAATCGCCAGGCGCGGAGACGTCTTCGAGAGAGAAGAACGAGGACGACGAGAACGTGGTTGCCACGAAGGAGTTGAAGAAAATGACGGTCGGGTCGTACGCGTTTGCCAGTTTAGGAGGAGGGTCCTCTTCCTCGAAAACGATTCCCGTTGATGATGATGATGATGAGAAGGATGACGAGAACAATGACAACGATACCTCTGCAAAAGGTGTGTTCGGTAAAGTCGTCGTGGAACAAGACGAGAACGACCGCGAAGAAAAATTTTCGTTGGAGAATAATAATAATAATAATAACCATAATGGTAAAAAGTCCATCACCGCGATGAAGAAATCCAAAGCTACGGATATGGATGCAATCTTATCGAAACAGTTTCCAGAAAAGGAACGCGAAGCGGTCAACGCGAGAGTTATCATCCCGAAGAAGATGCAAAACGTCACCGGGAGTCGCGCGAAGAAATTTCCCTTGACTGACATCGAAGACGCGACGTTAGACCAAGAGTTCGTGAAATACGTGTTCAAATACGACAAGAGGTCCGAGTATTGTCCCCCAAACGACAATGGAGACTTTCAATGGCCATGCGAAATTGCGTTTCAAAAGCAAGACGTTTTTCTTGCAAACTTGAAGGAAATCGACGAGCAAAATAGATTAGCAAAGAAAAGAGGATCGCATATGCGCAAAAGCATCACGCGATTCGCGGATTTGACGCAAGATGAGTTTGAAGACGCGCACGCGACGTACGTACCAAAAGATCATCAGGAGGATAAAGCGGAAAGAGAACAACACAGAAGAAAAACTTTAAGTAAAGCGAAGAAAAATACTTCGGGCGGGAGAAAGTTTGGCAAATATATCGGGACTCGTCGCGACGACGACGGATTGTTCGCGAACAAAGAAGGAGCAGTAACAGTAGAAGTAGAAGTAGAAGAACAAGAAAAGGAAAAAGTCGGAGAAGAAGGAGACGTTTCCTCGAAGAAGAAAGACAAAACGACGTTGACAGCGACTGATGAATCGGTTGCGAAAGAGAGGTTCCCCGTGAACGAGGAAGAGTCCAGTGAAAATCAAAAGAAGGAAGCCGGAGACGAAACGACCATCGGAGAGGTGAAAGGAGGTGAAATCGAGACACCGCCTAAAGAGGGGAGAACGTCCTCCAAATCGTCCAAGGAAGAGACCACGTCGTCGTCGTCGTCAATGAAGAAGAAGAAGAAGAACGAGGTTGCTATCGAAGAAGAAAAAGAACGCGGCGACGAAGAACAAGAGCTTCGAGCGAAACGCGACGCGGAAGAAGAAAAAACGACGACAAGAACGACGAAAAAGCATCTGTCTAAAGAAGAACGCAAAGAACAAGAAGAACGCGCTAAGAAGATGACTCCAGATGAGATCAAGAAAGTTCGCAAAGCGAATAAGTTGAAAAACGCCAAGCAAGGCATCGCTCGCGAACTTCCTCAACTCGGTGAGATTACCAAAGACGAAAATTTGAAGAATAAAGTGGTCGATGCGCACAACTTTCAAAACGATAACTCGTCAAAGGAAGACGAAGACGTCGACACGTCGAATAACGTCATCGACGTCCAAATCCACGAGTTCAACGATCCAAACGCGAACACGACGACGTTCAAGAAACATCTCGATTGGCGAAACAAGATCGATATTGGTCCGGTGTATTCGCAAGGCGCGTGTTCCGGGTGTTGGGCGTACTCGACGGTACAAGTGATTGCGGATTCAAAGGCGATTAACACGGGTACCAGACCGGATTTGTCGCCGTACCACTTGTTGTCGTGTGACACGCTCGATTCTGGGTGTCACACGGGGAACATGGCGACCGCGTACGCGTGGATCGGGGTCCAACACGACGGCATTTTGCGCTCGAGGGATTTCAGCACCGACATCACGCCTGCGGAAGAGTGTCCTTTACCATCCAACTTAGGGTCGAATGGCGAGATTCTTCCCGATTCGCAAGTTCCAATGCCTAAAGGCATTCGTATCGACGGTTATTGCGAAATCGCGCCGTTAGAAGGTAAAGATACTATCTTGGCTTTAATGCGCGCGGTGAAGCAACAACCCATCGCGGTAGGATTGAACATTAAGCCTTTGCAATTATACGGCGGAGGTTTAGTACAAGTCGCCGATTGTCCTCCCGCTTCGACTGACTCTGTCACTGCGATCAACCATGCCGCAGTCATCGTCGGCTGGGGCACGGACGAAGCTACCAAGAAACCATACTGGTTGATTAAAAACTCCTACGGCGTCGATTGGGGCGAGGACGGCTACGTACGAATCGCCATGGAACTCACCGAAGGTGGAGCCTACGGCGCTTGTGGTTTATACTCAGAGCAAAACTACCCGTTAACCGACGGCAACAGTTGTTCCGAAGGTAGCGACAAACGCTGGTCCGAAATCCAAGGTTCCGAAGGCGACGTCTACTTGATGCCCGATTACGTCTTGGTCTTACCCAACGGCGGCGGTTTATTAACGCCGGCCAAGTTTACCATCTTTGGCCACGACGTGACGAACTTGGTAAAGTACACCTCGGTGTTCTGTTTCGTCAGTTGCGTCGCGTTGATTTTGATGGAAATTGTGCAGTGCATCCATCCAGACATCGAAACCTGGGGCAGCACCAACGCGATATCCCCGGCGGCCGAAGAGACGACAGAGACCCTCTTGCCGAAACGCCGCCGCGACGACGATTCATCGAAAGACGTCGTCGTCGCCGCCGCCGCGACGACGACGAACCGGCATCATCGCTACGGGACCAGCGAAAACGCGTAATACTACTACCACACCATTGACCACCACCCTTTGTAATACTACCGTTTGTACTCTATCATCATCATCTCTCATCGACGTAGTAGTGCGTAGTAGTAGTAGTAGTAGTAATTGTCGTTCTTTTCTTTTTTTCGTCTCTTAAATTCTGGTCTCTTCTTCCCGCGGCTTTCGTGTGTCTTCATTCCTATCTTGAGAGAGCACACAAAAGACGCCTCTGCGCGACCATGATGCGCCTCCTCTTCCTCCCTCTACTTTAAAGCGACGACGACAATAACAACAAAAGTCATCAAAGTCGTTTGAGTTATTATTATTGTGTGCTGTTGTGTGTCTTTTTTTCGATGACGCGCGTGCTGTTGTTGTATCATCTCGTTGTGTCTTTCCTCCTCTTCCTCCTCCTCCCGTGTTGTCATTTTCCAATTGGATTCGTCCAAAGCCTTTCTTCTTCTTTGTCTGGAGACGACGAATACGCCGACTTTGATGATGATGATGATGCATTATTTCAATCCAGATTGGGAGGAAAGATGGGTCCCCCCCGTCGAGACAACACCACCACCAACAACACCACCCCACAACAACAACAAAAATTTGTGGCGGGGGTCTTCGAGCCTTTTCCGTGGCGTGGTCAAGGTCGTGGGATTAAGATGTACTACGGGTCGTTCGGAGGCGCGTCGAACTGCGAAACGTGTCTCGTCAAAGCGAGATGGCTGGCGGAAATGTTGGAGGTGGAGACGCTGCACGTCCCGGCGTGTAAACGGAAAGCAGGGGACGAAAGGGCGTACCCGACGATGAACCCGCTGGAATACTTCGAACGGGAGAGCTTGAGATCGTGTAGGAGAAAAGATCTCTTTGGGAAAGAGAGTGCGATGATGGATGGCGACGAACGTCGTCCGACGTTCGAGATCGAAAGTTTAGAGCGACGGATAACCGCGGATGAGGTGAACGGAATGCCGTGCTTCGAGATCGTCCAGGGGTGGTGCGAGATTGAAAAACAGAGACTCGGGGAATACTTGATTCCAAAGCACAAGTACAAAGTGGAATGGAAAGTAACCACGTCGAGTTTGGAGAAAGCGAGAGAACACGCGGGGGAAGGGAAGGCAATTTATTTCGCCGGCGTGTACGATTTCGAACCGGTGGATCCGGAGACTGGGAAGAAGTACCCGAACGTGTGGCAAAAGGAGGCGCAGAGGTACGTGAAAGGCGAAACTCAACAGTTAGGGTGGGCCGACGAAGCCGTGGAGAGGAGAAGGAAAGAAAGAGACGCGGTCCGAGCGAAGAAAGCGGCGGAAGCTAAAGAGAATACGAACCACCGCCACAACAACAACAACAACAACAACAACAACAAAAGCGACGATGAGTTTTCGGTCAAACAACAAAGTGTGCCGCGAAAAGATATGTTTTTAGCACAAGAGCAACGAATTAGACAAGAACAAGTAGATCAACAACAACAACAGGAAGAACGACATCAAATTTCCGAGACGACTTTTCGCGAGGCGTGGAAAGAAAACGCTAACAGACGAAGAAGAAGATCGCGAAACTTATTAGCGTTTAGCAGCATCGAACCGTGCTTATCGAACGGGAACTTGAACGATGAAATCTACGAAGAAGCAAACAAAGAGATTGCAAAGTTGCAGATTGAACCAAGTGACACGTTATGCGTCCACTGGCGCCAAGAGGATTTCGTGTGGAAGAAAATTGGTAACGAATTCGTCAAAAACATCAGCTACGCCGCGGAACGCATCATTCACAGAGCAGAAGCCATGAAATTGAACACGGTGCTTTTGTTGACGAACGATCCTGAGGTGTACCCAGAAGAAAAACGGCACGAAGGTCGCGTCGCGGTGAACACTTTACGAGGTATGCTGCACGAAATCGGTGGTTTACGCGTCGAGTGGTCCATGCACCGAAACTTACCGGATAGGAGTAAAGCAATTTATATCGATAAAGCGACGTGTTCGATGATGGTAGATTTTATCGGAACCGGTAAAAGTTCGTTTACCGCGACCATTATGGACATGCGTCAAACGCACGAATTGTGTTCGATGAACGATCCGAACGCGCAGTTGGGTAAAAAAAGTAACAGTCGTAATACAAAGAAAGGAAAGGAATCGGGTACAATAACCGATGAAGAAGGTGATGAAGAAGATTTGCCGCCGATCAAGTATAAGATGTGTTTGAAAGAAAAGTATGGCGGCAGTGCAAAGGGCGACTCCTCCCACGATCGATCGCCGTTCATCTTCCCGGTTGACGAACTGGAACACCCGATTCAAGCAATCGAGACGTTCTTAGATATCGATGCTACGACTCCGTCAAACTACAACGACAACGAGCAAGAAGAAGAGAAGGATGAGAAGAAGAATAATAATAAACTGGTTTTAAAAGGTGGCCCGGAAGTCGTGGACGAATACTTAACTGAAGAGAAGATTCACAATTTCAAATTGAAAGAGAAAGTGATCGAACCGGGGGTTGAGAAACTCGACCACGACGAATACGTGCAAGAGTACGAGGAAGAAAATCAAAAGGCAAACGCGATGAAAGAGTTTTCAGTTTTAGACCCTTCGATTAGCGTGGAGGATTTGAAGCTGGATTTGCGAGAGTTGGACGACGACGCTTCGGTAGAATGTGATCGGTGTTATGCGGCGATGCCACAATCGGAAGTCGCGGAGCCAAACGCGGAGATCTGGTTGGCGACGCCGGCGTGCGAGAAGTGTGGGCTCCAATTATTGAAAGCCCGAAGAAAACGTTTGAAATTAGGGAATCATGAGTACTAGAACGATGACCCGCCGTAGAAATAGAAAGATTGGTACGATGAACAAAATGTACCTAGTATGTAGTAGGTACGTACGTAGGTAAAATATATTAAGAATAATAAAACGTTTTGTTTATTTATTTACGCTTGCAAGATCGGCTCTTGCCCCGGAATCAACTGAAAACTCGGCGTACTTTTCGCGATTTCCAACTCGGATTCATCCATGTCTGCTTGGATTTGGTCGTACAAAGGAGTACTCATGTATCTCTCCGACGTATCCGGCAACATGCATAAAATCGAGCTTCCTTTCGGCGCGGATTTGGCAACCTTCAAAGCGCCGCTAAACGTCGCCCCACCGGAAATCCCGGTGAAAATACCCTCCTTAGACGCTAAATCTTTCGCACATTGCATGGCATCGGGACCATCTATCGGAATCAACTCGTCTTTCATGTCAATTCCGGATTCGAGAACGAGCGGAATGAAATCAGGCGTCCATCCTTGGACCGGGTGCGGCGTAAACGCCGGGTGCGACGCAACCGGCGCACCGGACGGTTTTCTCTCCGTCTTCGTCCCAGACGCTAACAACGGCGCCGCCGACGGTTCCAACAAACAAATCTTCACATCTGGTCTGTTCGCTTTTAACGCTTTCGAGACGCCGTGAAACGTTCCGCCTGTTCCGTACCCTGTTACAAAGTGAGTTAAATTCTTCCCGTTAAAGTCTCTCAAAATCTCCTGCCCGGTTGTCTTCTCGTGAAACTTCCAGTTCGCCTCGTTCTCAAACTGACTCGTAAGAAACCATCCGTGTTTCTCCGCCAACTCTTCGGCTTTCTTCACCATTCCAGTCCCTTTCCCGCCTTTCGGGGTGACGATAACCTTCGCGCCTAACATGCGCATGATCTTACGACGTTCGACCGAAAACGGTTCCGCCATGCAAATAACGCACGGGTACCCTCTTTGCGCGCACACCATGGCAACCGCGATGCCTGTTTTTGTTTTGGAACCGGCAGACAATAATGAAGGAAAGAGAGAGAGAGACAGAAAGAAAGAAAGAAAGAAAGACGTGAGCACATTTGTGTCGTCGATTTTGAAAAACGGGAACGCGGAGGAAAAAAGAAAAGAAAAGCATCATCCTCGGCGTCGACGAAAATATCTCTCTCGACGTTGGGTCAAAACACAGGTCCCGATCATCATCGCCGCCGAAAATCTGCATCATCATCAACAACAACAACAACAACAACAACACACGTACCCGTGTTCCCGCTCGTCGCTTCGACGACCGTCATGCCTGGTTTGAGCGTGCCTTTGCGTTCCGCGTCTTCGATCACGGCTAACGCCAATCTGTCTTTCACCGACGACAGCGGGTTGAAGTACTCCGCTTTCACGTACATCTCCACGTCCGGAGGGCAGAGTTTGTCGCTGATTTTAATCGTCGGCGTGTTCCCGATTAAAGTCGTGATGTTCTCGTGAATGACCGCCCGAGTCGTCGTCACTTTTGCTTTGGCGCGTGGCTTTTTTGCGGTGGTGCCGGGAGACGACGCGACGCGAAGACGCGAAGACGCGGAGACGGCGTGGACGAAGGACAACATGATCGAGACGAAAATGCAGGACTAAAAATGACGGCATTTTTTGTTGGTCTTCAAAAGAAGGGAGGAGTAAAAAAATGCAATGTCGCATCATCACCGACGAGCACAACAGCGGCAGCAGCAGCAGCGCACAGTAGTAAAAATGGCGGCGGCATTTTTTGTTGGTACATTTCGGTCTTCAAAAGACTACACTACTCTACGTACGCACTCGAAAAGAAGGGAGGAGTAAAAAAAATGGTGTTGGGTCACCGACGAGCGGCGGCGGCGGCGGCGGTAGCGCGCGCGGTCGTCGTCATTCGACAAAAAGTTCACACTCGGCGAGCTTGATGCCTCCTCTTCCCGCGCTGCCGCTCTTTTTTTCTGCTCCCTCGACGACGGTGGCGGTGGTCCCCGAGGAGGAGTCGCGGAGTACGTCGTCTGAATCGTCTGATGAATCGGCGGCTTCCTTTTTGACGAGTATTTTCAACGGCGTGGTTCTTTGGACGTTTTTCAACATGTCGGGGGAGATTCTGTTGTGCCTCGAGATGTCTTCTTTTCTTTTATTGGTATTTGAATTCGAAGAATCGACGTCTTCGAATAAAGTCCTCCGATACGTTCGGAACCATTTGCGAGGCATGCGGTCTAAGCGAGCGATCAACGTCGGTTCGAAGACAGATTTGAGCAAAGCCACGTGATTGCTCTCCCAGTTGATGTCGTAGCCGTGAGAAAGTCTATTTGGTGGGTATTTCTCGAACATGGTGTCATCGTGCACGTGCCAGTGCTCGAGCCTAAAAGATCTCCTCCGTTCTTTCGGTTCGGCGTCCTTTGCGCCTTCTTCTTCCAATGCGTCGATGGCATCTTCCGTCTCTCTCCATCGCATTCTGGAGTCTTCGTACGCGAACACGTCGTCGTTTTCGTCGTCGTTTTCGTCGCTTTTGTCGTCGTCGTTGTTGTTGTTGTTGTTGTTGTTGTTGTTGTTGTTGTTGTTGCTATCATCGAGACGGACCTTACTACGTCTCGACGACCCTCGTTCTATACGAAAATACGTCGGCACTTTCCTCTTCAAAACGTCCATCTGCTCCTCGAATTTCGCGCCGTCTCTTAAACTCGCGTCCTCGACCATCCTCAAAAACATCTTCACCGAAAACGTTTCCATCGTCTCTTCGTCGATTGGTTTCAGCATGAACTTTTCCTGCCTTCGTTTCTTCTCCACTTTCTTCTCCTCTTCGAATCGTCGCATCGCGTGTCCAACTCTCCCTTTCACGCCGTACGCCAGCTCGAGAAAGTGTCGAGAGTCGTCCCGGTCGCCTCTCAGCGCCCGTTCCATCCTCCGAGATTGTTTCCTCGCCTCTTTCTTCCACAGACGCTTTTTTTCCTTCCCTGTTTCGTCTTTGTGACGTCTGAATTGCTCCCCGATCCGATGGTACCCGTAGTGACGCACCGCGGGATCCGCGAATGTCTTCGACTGTGCCAACATTTTTTTATACAGTTTCAGGAGATACATTTTCTCCTTCTCCTTTTTTTCTTCGTCGTAAATCTGGTTGGTGTTTTTGTGTCTCCGTCCTCGTTTCGCGTTCAGCGCGAGGAGCAAACGTCTCGTCTCTTCCTCGTCGTCTCGTCGTTTCTCTTCTCGTGTTGTGCTCGTTTTGGTCGTCGTCGTCGTCGTCGTCATCATCCCGGCGGCTTTAAAGAAAAGCGCTTTTTTGCCGTCGAGAATTCCACCACCACCGGAAGAAGAAGAAGAAGAAGAAGAAGAAAAGGACCCCCGGAGTACCCCTCCAAAAAAAAAGCGTCGAGAAGATTTCATCATCGTAGTATTCTCGGTCGCTTTTGCGAGGGACGACGACGACGTAAACGACGACGTAAACGACGACGTAAACGACGACGCGTGTGGTGCGTTTAAAGTGCTTCTCTTTTATGCGTCCAAAATGCAAAAATGCATTTTTTTTTTCCAACTCTAAACCCTAAACAATTCGTTGGTAGAGACTCCCCCCCCCCCTTTTTGAAAACGCATGGAAAAAGGGAGAAGAATGAATTCAGAGAGAGAGAGAGAGAGAGAGAGAGAGAGTCGTCAAAAGAAGACGCTTTTGACTCGAAAAAGAGACGACTTGACTTTGAGAGAAGAAGAAGACGAGATCCCCCTCCCCCCCCTATAACCCACGCGCTTTGTCGCACGCATATACACACGCACGCACACATACCGAAAGAAGAGAGAATCACACATCACAAAAGTTTTCGTCGGCTTTGCGAAGAAAAAATCGAATGCATT